>ENA-OPMG01000103-OPMG01000103.1-human-gut-metagenome-genome-assembly--contig:-NODE-103-length-53069-cov-4.413268_pt1 | contig 53069 bp, 52 predicted proteins | sample MGYA00241522_ERZ501741 | MGnify/ENA primary metagenome ERZ501741 (study PRJEB25962, sample SAMEA2042616) | human gut metagenome | biome: human gut; feature: human-associated habitat; material: faeces...
CCGCAGTCAATTCGAGAAGATAGTCAGATAAAGAAATTGCATTGATGCCCGATACAGCATTGATGCATTTTTTGTTTATATGAAAGTTATTGCACTACTTTCATCATATCAAAACATATGTGTATAAACATAACATTCCATCAAAGCGGGCGTCCGATGAACGCCCCTACAGATGAACAGAAAAATTGATAGTTAATCCTTTCGTGTTTGCACACGATACGATTGGCGAACACGGTTTGCCGCTACATTATTTTGTGCAATAAAACAATTTGTTTGCAGGATTCACTTTACAGTCATTTTGCGTCACTATAATATGGGTGTAAAATGAATTTGGAGGTATATTTTATGGAAATTCTGAAAGTTGAAAATCTTACAAAAACCTACGGAAGCGGTGAAAATCTTGTCCATGCGGTTGACGATGTTTCGTTCTCGGTTGAAAAGGGCGAATTTGTTGCCATTGTCGGTGCAAGCGGCAGCGGCAAGTCAACTCTTCTTCATCTTATCGGCGGTGTTGACCGTCCCACAAGCGGAAAAATTTTTGTTGACGGCAACGATATAAGCAAAATGAATGATGACAAGCTTGCCGTATTCCGCCGCAGACAGGTGGGGATTGTCTATCAGTTCTACAATCTTATCCCGATTCTGACTGTTGAAGAAAACATCACGCTCCCCTGTGACCTTGACGGCAGAGGTGTTGACAGAGAACGACTTGAGATGATTCTTGATTCGTTCGGACTGCGTGCAAGAAGAAAACACCTTCCAAACCAGCTTTCGGGTGGTCAGCAACAGAGAACATCTATTGCCAGAGCGCTCATTAACAATCCGTCTCTTGTGCTTGCCGATGAACCGACAGGCAACCTTGATTCAAAGTCAAGCGAAGAGGTTATGAGTATTCTCAAAATGTGCAATCAGAGTTACGGACAGACTGTTATAATGATTACGCACAACCTTGACATTGCAAAACAGGCTGACAGAATTATCACAATAAGTGACGGTAAAATCGTTGAGGAGGGTTGATTATGAAACTTCTCAACAAGCTTACTCTTAAAAACCTGCGACTTAACAAGGTGCGTACCGCCGTTACAATCATTGGCATTATGCTCTCGGCGGCACTTATTACGGTTGTTTCGGGAATGGCACTCAGCGGACGACAGACTATGATTGACGGTCAGACGGAATGGTCGGGCAATTATGATGTTGCACTTGATATTATCGACACCGCAAAAATTGATAAAATCCGACAGAACCGTAATGTTGAAAATGCTTTTTATAAGGAAAGACTGGGATTTTCCAAGGCAACAGTTGCCGATAATGCCGAATACGGATATGCCGTTACCGCAATCAGCGAAAATGCATTTGACGGTTGCTTTAAGTTAAGACTTGAAAAAGGCAGTTTCCCGACAAATTCAAACGAAGCTGTTGTTACAGGTGCATTTAAAAACACTGACGGAAAAGATGTAAAAGTCGGTGATAAAATTACGCTTGAACTCGGAGTGCTTAAAGGTACAGACGGAAAGGTTCTTGGAGAAAGCGAGTTGCTTGACCTGTCGCCAAAGAGATTCAAAGAATCTAAAATAACCGATAAAAAGCAAAAGACATATACAATAACAGGAATTATCGAAAATCCGAACACAAGAGAGCTGAACAATCCTTCCTCCTGTTTCGAAATATATACCGTGTCTGATGAAAAGGCACCTATCGAGGCAATCAGAACAAAGCATATGAATAAGCTGTATATCGCCTACACTCCTCAGAGTGAGGGCAATTATCTTCAAAATACAGCGGATATTTTAGGCTTTAAAGCTGATGATATGAGTCATGTAAGCAGCGATGAAATTTCACCCGAAGATCAGCAAACCTCGGGAATAAATGCATACGAATTCAATTCCATACTTCTCAGCATGAAGGGCTACAGCGGAAGTGAAGGTACAAATGTAATGATTTTCAGCCTTGCCGTTATTATCATTATTATAGTAATGCTTGCAAGCGTGTTTGTAATTCGCAACAGCTTTGCAATTTCAATTACAGAGAAAACTAGTATGTACGGTATGCTTGCGTCGGTCGGTGCAACCAAAAGGCAAATCCGCAGAAATGTGCTTTTTGAGGGATTCATTCTCGGCTTAATCGGTATTCCTCTCGGCATACTTCTCGGACTCGGTGTAAACGCAATTCTTATTACAATACTCAACAGCGTTCTCGGTGATGTGCTGAGCGGTGCAAAATTTGTATTTGTAACTCCGACAATTCCGATTATCTGCGCAATTGTTCTTTCTGCTGTTACAATATTCCTTTCGTCATTCTTCATTGCACTTCGTGCGTCAAAAATCCCACCGCTTGTTGCAATCAGAGGCAACAAGGATATCAAGGTGAAGAACAACAAGCCGTACCGCACATCTAAGCTTACCAAAAAGCTTTTCGGTGTAGGCGGTGAAATCGCCTCAAAGAGCCTTAAACGCAGTAGGAAAAAGTATCGCACAACGGTTATTTCAATTGTAGTCAGCGTTGCAATGTTCATTGCAGTTTCGGCATTTATGGACTACGGAATGACATATACAGAGCATTACTACGGCAATGCCGATTACAGCTATATGGTTGTCGGAATTGATTCAAAGCAGGCTCAGACAATTGAAAAAATGCCTGAAATCGAAAATTATCTGACAGTCGGTTCGCAGTACGGTTATGTTTCAGCAGATGTACATGTTAACGAATGCGGAGAAAACTTCCTTTATGACGATGCTGACGGTACAAAGTCATTCAGCGTGGAATTTTTTGAATTTGAACACGATACATTTGTTCAGATTTGCAAAGAATTGAAACTTGATTACAACAAGGTTAAGGGCGGTGTGCTTGCGTATTCAAAGGTGACGCCCGATTACGGCGAGGGCAGTCGAACCTATGATGATCCTGTACCGCTGTACGGCAAAGACGCTCCGACAAAGTTTATCGTTTACGGAAATGATGAGGAAGGAAACGAGCTGAAAACAGGCAAGTTGAGGGTTGCCTCATTGTTTGACGAAATTCCAAAGTCGGCTGATTCTGTAATCGGCGAAGGAACAATTTTCGGTCAGGGCTTGATAATCGGCGAACAGGGTGTAATTTCATCTCAGGTCGGCAAAGACGGATGTGCCGTTACTCTCTATGCCAATACATCAGACCACACCTCGCTTACAAACCGTATTGAGTCTATGGAAGGTGCGGATGACAGCATTTACATTTATGACTATGAAGAAATTGTAAGACAGTTCAATGCCATTATGCTGATTGTTGGAATATTTGTTTACGGATTTATCGGTGTTATTTCGCTCATCGGACTTACAAACATTTTCAACACAATCTCAACCAATATGCAATTGAGGAGCAAGGAATTTGCATCGCTTAAATCTATCGGTATGACAAAGAAGGAATTTAACCGTATGATTCGCCTTGAAAGCCTTATGTACGGCATAAAATCTTTGATTATCGGTATTCCTCTCGGCGTTCTCGGTGTATTTGCAATCTTCTCGGCATTTTCAAGAGGCAATGTTCCAATGAGCTTTGTATTCCCGTGGAAAGCTATATTGATTAGTATTGCGGCTGTAATTATTGTAGTATGGCTGATTATGAAGTACTCAATCTCAAAGGTTAATAAGCAAAATATTATTGAAACAATCAGAAATGACAATATCTGAGCATCATATTCTGCCAGCAGGCTGTATTTTGTTGAAATTTGTTGACAATAGTTTTACACTCTGTTATAATGTAGTTGTAACAACAGATACCACAATATTTTGTATGTTTTCATTGCTGACGGGCGGATTATTGATTTAATCCGCCCGAATTTCATTTTGGAGGACTTGTTGTGAAAATTCTTCTTGTTGAGGACAACCGTGCAATTTCAAAAGGACTTGTTTACACACTTGAACAAAACGGCTTTGAGGTTGCGTTGTGTGAAAATGCCGAATCAACCCTTAACTCTCTCGGTGGTGACTTTGACCTTTTTATTGTTGATGTGTCGCTTCCCGACGGTAACGGTTTTGAACTTTGTGACGAGATAAAAAGAGTGTGCGAAACTCCCGTGATTTTTCTCACCGCACTTGACGATGAGGACAGCATTGTCAAAGGCTTTGACCTCGGAGCGGAGGACTACATAACAAAACCGTTCTCAAGCCGTGAGCTTCTTGCAAGAATTAAACGAATCACCAAAAAGCTCGACAAAACTATGGCTATGAATTTTGGCGACATCAGCATTGACTTTGACAAAAAACAGGTTTGCAAAAACGGCAATCCGATTGTGCTTACGGCGCTTGAGTACCGCCTGTTTGCAATGCTTGCCAAAAACAGCGGCAAGGTGCTGACCCGTGAACAGATTCTTGAACGCATATGGGATTTGTCGGGGAATTATGTTGAGGACAACACGCTGACCGTGTACATAAAAAGACTTCGCAAAAAACTTGATACAAATATGATTAAAACCGTAAAGGGCCTTGGTTACAGGCTGGAGGTATAATGAAAAACACATCAAAATTTCTTGCGGTAATGCTTGCGATAACGGGGCTTTTCTGTTGTGCCGTTGCAGTAGGCATCGGTGCAGGCTTTAACGCTGTTCGTGAAAGCACAGATAAAAAGATAATTGCCGTTGCGGAAAAGGTTAGGGAACAATATCCCGACATTTCGGAAAAGGAGCTTGCTCAAATTTTGAACAGCGATACTGCCGGCATAAAAGGCGACTTTGCAAAGTACGGAATAAAATCCGACAGCGGCTGGGTTGACATTCAGAGCGGAAGTTATGCAACGATTACAATTGCGATTGCAACCGCAGGTGTTTGTGTGTTCGGAATTTTGCTCTGCATTGTGTTCATAAGATACTGCAAAAAGCAAAAGCGACAGCGACTTGAAATTGTAAAATGTCTTGAAAAAATAAACAACCGAGAGTACGACCTCGACCTTGACGGCTCAACCGACGACGATATGTCGCTGTTAAAGCAGGAGATTCAAAAAACAACGGTAATGCTTCGTGAGTATGCCGACAATTCAATGCGAGAGAAAGAAATCCTCAAAAATTCGCTTGCCGACATTTCACATCAGCTCAAAACACCGCTGACTTCAATTTTGATAACAACCGAAAATATCCTTGATGACGATGATATGCCCGTTGAAATCAGACGGGATTTTGTTATGGATATAGCGCATAATGCCCATTCGATAAATTTCCTTGTAAAAAGTCTGCTTACGCTCTCAATGCTTGATTCGGGAACTGTTGAATTGAAGTTTGGAGATGTGTCGGTTGAAAAAATAATTGACGAGTGCATTTCACGCACAGAGGTTCTTGCCGATATCCGTGATGTGAGAATTGAAAAAACCGTCAAAAATGATTTTAATCTTAATTGCGATTTTCGCTGGATTTGCGAAGCGGTTTCAAACATTGTAAAAAACTGTATTGAGCATACCGACGGCGGTTATGTCAGAATTTCTGCCGAAAGGAACAGTATGTATTCGGAAATCACCATAAGCGACAACGGATGCGGAATCAGCCCGAAGGATTTGCCCCACATTTTTGAAAGGTTCTATAAGGCTCAAAATTCTTCTCCCTCAAGCGTCGGCATAGGTCTGTCGCTTGCAAAATCAATTGTTGAAAAAACAGGCGGATATATTACCACAGATTCCAAACTCGGCGTCGGCTCAACCTTTAAACTCAGATTTTTGAATGTAAGACTCAGATAAGATAAAAATTAAAAAGCGAAAATTGCGGTCGGGAATAAAGTTTTGTTAAGTACAAATCTTATTATTCCCGACCGTATTTATGTAATTTTCGGCAGGGGGGCAATTGAAACTGTCTTTATAAATAAAAACAGAAGAGCGACAAGGGTAATTTTGCATAAAATTCCAGTGTAAAGATTGTGTAACTTGCTATTTTTACAAAATAAAAGGATTATGTGTAGTTTTTGTGAGAGTTTTGTGATAAAATCAAATTGTCTAGGGATGTTTGACCCTACGTTTTAAAAGCTTTGAAAGGAGTAATCAAACAATGAAAAAAAGAAGTATGAAGAGAGCGCTCAGTGCCGTATTGACACTTTGTATGGCTCTCCCCGGTGCTTCCGTAGCATTTGGTTCGGCAAGTGCTGCAACAGTTTCCGATGACAGCAGCACATCTGCATCATCAACTGCCGCAGGTTCACTTGTTGAAGATGACGGCTTTACATGGGATAATGCCAATGTGTATTTCCTGCTTACCGACCGTTTTAAGAACGGAAACACCGCAAATGACCATTCATACGGCAGAACACTTGACAAGGACGGCAAACCGCTTGACGGCTGGGATACAAACCCCGGTACATTCCACGGCGGCGACTTTGCAGGTGTTACTCAGTCAATTGAAGAGGGCTATTTTGACAACCTCGGTGTAAACGCAATTTGGATCTCAGCTCCGTATGAGCAGACCCACGGCTATTGTGATTCAGGTAAGGGCTTTGCTCACTACTCATATCACGGCTACTATGTTCTTGACTATACCGAAACCGATGCAAACTTCGGTACAAAAGAGGAGTTCAAAACTCTCGTTGACACAGCGCATGAGCACGGTATCAGAGTTATCATGGATATCGTAATGAACCACACAGGCTACAACACCGTTGCAGATATGGAGCAGTTCGGCTTCGGTACTCTCCTTGACGGTGCGTTAGACTTCAAATACAAGCTCACAGATGTAGGTGAAGTAAACGACCACATTGACTATAAAACATCAGAAGAAGACTGGGGCAAATGGTGGAGCAATGACTGGATCCGCAGCGGTCTTCCCGGATATACAGAGGGTGCCGGCGGTGATCTTACAATGTCACTCAGCGGACTTCCCGACTTCAGAACAGAGCAGACAAAGGATGTTACAATTCCTCCGATCCTCAAAACAAAGTGGACTCAGGAAGGTACATATGATCAGAAGGTCGCAAAATACGGTGAAAAAAACACAGTAACAGGCTACCTTTCAACCTGGCTTTCAGAGTGGGTTAGGGAGTACGGTGTTGACGGTTTCCGTTGCGATACTGCAAAGCATGTTGATAAGGCTTCTTGGAACCAGCTCAAGCAGGCTTGTGTTTCTGCTCTCAGAGAGTGGAGATCCAACAACAAGGGCAAAGCAGGTGCTGACTGGAAAGAAGATTTCTGGATGACAGGCGAGCATTGGGATCACGGTGTAGGCTACGACACATACTATTCCGAGGGCGGCTTCGACTCAATGATTAACTTCGCAGTTACAGGCGGCGGTGCTCTTGCAAGCGGTAGTGTTGCAAACACATATCAGGGCTATGCAGACAAGATCAACACAAAGGAAGGCTTTAACGTTCTTTCATTTATGTCATCACACGATGAAACACTTACCCGTGGCGATGAGAACACAATGCTTTACAATGCGGCTGCATTCCTCCTTCTCCCGGGCGGAGTTCAGATTTTCTACGGTGACGAAACCAACCGTCCTCTCTATCCCGGCGTTGCATTTGACGGTTACGGCGGATCGGGTCACGCACTCAGAAGTGATATGAACTGGAACGACATGGACAAAACTCTTCTTGCTCAGTGGCAGAAGGTTGGTCAGTTCCGTAACAAGCATGTATCCATCGGTGCCGGCTCAAATGTTAAGCTCTCAGCTACAAGCGGTGTTGCTTTCGGCCGTACATACGATAAGAACGGCGTAACAGATCGCGCAGCTGCCGTAATCGGCTGTCACAAAAATTCAAGCGTAACTGTTGATGTTTCAACTCTTTGGGAAGACGGCAGTTATATAATCAATACTTATGACAACTCATCTTCAGTTGTTACTGACGGTAAGGTAACTTTCAACAGCGGTGTAAACGGCACAATCCTTATGGAAAATGCTGACGGTCAGCCGCTTGTATCAATCACAGGCGAGCCGAAGTTCTACGGCACAGAGCAGGTTACTGTTTCTCTTAAGGAATGCGACAGCGCAAAGGTTTCTGTTGACGGCGTTAACAAGTTTGTTGTTAAGGACGGCGACACATTCACAATCGGTCAGACAGCTTACAAGAACGATACAATCGAAGTAACTGTTGAAGCTACAAACGACAAGGCAACCTCAGAGGCTAAATTCACATTCCTCAAGCTCGGCGAAAACGACGAAAAGCCTACAACCAGCCCGACACAGAGCACAACTGTTCCCGGTCCGACAGCAAGTCAGACATCAAAGCTTACAATCAAGAGCACAGCAGGCGCTCCGAATGTTTACGCTTGGACAGGTGCAAGCACAGCACTCAACGGTGCATGGCCGGGTCAAAAGGCAGCAGCCGTTTCAGGTCAGGCAAACACATATGAACTCACACTTCCTGTTTCAGCCGACAAGTCATTCAGCGTTGTTCTCAACAACGGCAGCGGCTCACAGTCAGGCGATATCACAGGTCTTTATGACGGTGCTGTTCTCGAAATTCAGAACGGCAACTACACATCGGTTAAGACAGTAACTAAGGGCAACCAGCAGGGAGGCGGCGGCGAGCCAGAGCCTGCAGAGGGTTCTGTTTCCGTAACAATCAAGCCTTACAGCCCATCTGCAAGCTACAAAATCTATGCTTGGAATGATACACAGAAGCTCACAGGCGCATGGCCGGGCGTTGCTCTTACAGAAAAAGATTCTGACGGCAACTATGTTGTTAAGTTCGATAATGTTGACGAAGTAAGCATTATTCTCAGCAGCGGTTCAGGTCAGACAGCAGATATCACAGGCGTTAGAGACGGCGCTACAATCGAAATTACAAACGAAGGTTGTACAACATACAAGCTTATATCAAAGCCAATCGTTGTTTCACCTTATGAATCACTCAAGAAAGAAGCAAGAAAGATTCTTGCTATGACAGCATCAGACTACACAGCAGAGAGCTGGGCAAATGCTCAGAAGGTTCTCAAGTCAGCCGAGGCTATGATTAAAGCAGGCGAAGACGCTACAACAGCTGAAGATATGAATGCTATGATTGCAGACCTCAAGTCAGCTCAGAAGGCACTTGTACTTGCTCCTGCAACACTCACATATGCAGTTGCAGGCAAGAGCGTTGTATCAGGTGTTACAGCCAGCGCTGCAAAGGTAACTGTTACAGTTGACGGTAAGACATATACTGCTACTGCAGACGATGTAACAGGTGCATTCACAGTTGCAACATCAGCTCTCAAGGGAACAAGCACAATCAAGGTTGACGCAACAAGAAACGGTGTAAACGGCACATATTCATATGCTATGAAGAACGGCAACATTGAAGGCGGATTTGTTCCTACATCTCCTACACTTCCGACACAGCCTACTACTTCAACTCAGCCGACTACAGCTACACAGCCAACAACAGCTACTCAGCCAACTGCACCTACACAGCCTACAACAGCTACAGAGCCGACTACTGCTCCTGCTCAGAAGCTCACAGTAAACGCTACTTCAAATTACTTTGGTTCTGCATCAAAGACAGTAAGCACTGACGGCAAGAAGGTAACTGTTCTCTACAAGCTCAACTCAAACATGGGCGTTGTTGACGGACAGTGGGCTGTTAAGTATGATTCAAGCAAGCTCAAATTCAACATGGCTGATAACAAGGCAGACGGCAAGCAGACAATCATGCCTTCACAGTCAAACCTTATTCACAATGCTTACAGCAATGTAATTAAGGGTATATTTACTAACCCACAGGTACCTACTCAGTACAACGGAGATACATTTATCTCACTCACATTTGAGGTTATCGGTTCAGGTACTGCAAGCGTATATCTTGACACACAGTACCTTACATTAGGTTATGTAAAGGGCAACAAGCTTAATCAGGCATCTGTTGTAAATAACAGCACGGTTTGCGATGTAACAGGCATTGCAGGCTTTGAAAAAGTATCAGTAAACGCATCAACGGTATTTGTCGGCGATGTAACCCTTGGTGATGTTGACATGGACGGCGATATCACAGTTTTTGATGCAACCGAAGTTCAGAAGTATGTTGTTCAGCTCGTTGCATTCACAAACGACCAGTTTACTGCTGCCGATGTTGACCATGACAGCACAATCACAGTTAAGGATGCTACTACTATTCAGAAGTTTGTTGTAAACCTCATCAGCAACTTTTAATAAGTTTTAAAGCAATTGACATATCGTTCCGTTTAGTCGATATAGTAAGGAATGTCCCTCACAAAATGTGAGGGGCATTTTTTGTACAGCTTTTTAAATAAAAAATGGCAGACAACCGTGTGATTGTCTGCCATTTTGTCATGATGAATTTAAAATTACCGATTATACTTTTACAAGAACCTTTGTAATTTCGCTGATGTACATTTTATGGAAGTCGTTGTCATACCACTTGTCAACGCTTTCACGGTCGGTAATGCTTTCGGCATTAAGACTTTGTGCGTACATTTTTTTGCATTCAAGAACAAGCTTTGCCTCTTCAAAATATACAGAGCCGTTTTCCGTGAACGCAGGAGTAAGACCTGTTTCCTTTACCTTGTCATAATCCTTGCCGCTCTTTGAACCGCAGAATTTGAGGGCATCTCTGTACTTTTCATCAAAAAAGCTCATTGTATAGCGGTCGCCGTTCTCCATAAACGCAAATGTATATCTCTGCGGACGAATAAAGGTGAATACAACGGGCTTACCCCACATAATGCCTACACCGCCCCAGCTTATCGTCATTGTGTTGAATTTTTCTCTGTCGCCTGCCGTAACAAGCGCCCAATCATCACCGATAAGCTTAAACGGACTTTCAACAATCTCTTTCGGATTTATCTCTTTAAAAGCTGACATATGAATCTTCCTTTCAACAATTGTGTTTTATATAATATGCTTTCAAAATTCTATTTTGAATAGACTGCATCATTTTTTGCCAGAAGATAGACACAGTATTGATTCATACTTATGCCCTCTTTCTTTGAATGTTCGGCAAGTGAGCGGTGCAGACTTTTCGGGATTCTCAGCTTGAATTGTCCCGAATATTCTTCAAGACTGTCGGGTTCGTGAATTACAACTCCGCTTTCAAAGGCGGCTTCAAACCAGGCTTTTTTAGCGTCCTCGGCATTAGCAACAGCCGATTCTATCGTTTCTCCGCAGGTTATGCAGCCGGGAAGTTCGGGGAACGATACAACAAAACCGCCCTCGTCCTTGTCCTCGACAATTTCCATACGATATGACATTGCAAGATAATCGTTAAGAGTTTTCATCATCTTTCGCCTCACTTTCAACAATTTGTCTTACCATTTCTACATACACCTTTTTGATAGGTTCGTGTTTAGGTATTGTTATCGGCATACAACCCGATTTTCTGAATGTGTAGTGACTGCTTCCGCCTTTCGGCGCATTCATAACATACCCGTAGCTTTCAAGAACTTTTCTCAGTTCATCAAAACGGAGGTCTTTCGACAGCGAACAGATACGCATTATTAGTTTATCCCATCGTGACATCGTAAATACCTCCTGATAATATTATATATGGTATCACATACGGTGTCAACAGGTTTTTGAAGTGATTTCAGCGGTTTTCACAAAATGAAAAATATGCAAAATGGGTGTATATGTATGTATGAATATGCATAAAGAGATGAATAAAATGAATATTCATTTTTTGTGCATATATACATTTTTCAGAAATTCAGGGGAGAATGTGACATATCAACCGCTAAAAACACCGATAATACAGCGAAAACAACGCAGATTTCGGTCAATTTGTACCCAAAAATGCAAATTTGAAAAAACATTGAATATTTATTCAAAAAACACTTGATTTTTTGAAAACAGAGTGTATAATGTAAGAGTAATAAAAATTAAGTAAAGGGAACACCGACATAAAGTGTTTCCAAATTCCGGAGGAATCAAAAATGGCTGACAATAAGATTAAAAAGGTAGTTCTTGCATATTCAGGCGGTCTTGATACTTCAATCATCATTCCGTGGCTTAAAGAAAACTACGACAACTGCGAAGTTATCGCTGTTTCGGGTGATGTTGGTCAGGGTACAGAGCTTGACGGTCTTGAAGAAAAGGCTATCAAAACAGGCGCATCAAAACTTTACATTGAAGACCTCAACAAGGAATTTGTTGACGAATATATCATTCCCACAGTAAAAGCAGGTGCTGTTTACGAGGGCAAGTACCTCCTCGGCACATCTTTTGCCCGTCCTATCATTGCAAAAAGACTCGTTGAAATTGCAAAAGCTGAAGGTGCTGACGCAATTTGTCACGGCTGTACAGGCAAGGGTAACGATCAGGTTCGTTTTGAACTTGCTATCAAGGCTTACGCTCCTGACATGAAGATTATCGCTCCTTGGAGAACATGGGAATTCAAGAGCCGTGAAGATGAGATTGAATATGCTGAAAAGCACAATATTCCGCTCAAGATTAACCGTGAAACAAACTACTCAAAGGATAAGAATCTCTGGCACTTGAGCCATGAAGGTCTTGACCTTGAAAATCCTGCAAATGAGCCGATGTACAATAAGGAAGGCTTCCTTGAACTCGGTGTTTCACCTGAGCAGGCTCCCGATAAGGCAGAATATGTAACTCTTACATTTGAAAAGGGTGTTCCCACAAAGCTTAACGGCGAGGCTATCGACAGCGTTGAACTCATTAAGGAACTCAACAAAATCGGCGGCAGAAACGGCGTCGGTATCACAGATATCGTTGAGAACCGTCTTGTTGGTATGAAGGCTCGTGGCGTTTATGAAACTCCGGGCGGTACAATCCTCTATGCTGCTCATGCAAAGCTTGAGGAAATCTGCCTTGACAAGGACACACTCCACTACAAGCAAAATGTTGCAAACGCTTTTGCAGAGCTCGTTTATGACGGCAAGTGGTACACACCTCTCCGTGAGGCTCTCTCAGCTTTCGTTGACAGCACTCAGGAGTATGTAACAGGTGATGTAAAACTTAAACTCTATAAGGGCAACATCATTGATGCAGGCGTAACAAGCCCGTATTCACTCTATGACGAGGAAATTGCTACTTTTGACGAAGATCAGGTTTATGACCAGAACGACAGTGCAGGCTTCATCAACCTCTTTGGTCTTCCAATCAAGGTTCGTGCAAAGAAAGGCCTTATCAAATAATTAAATCTTTGATTTGCATACATAATCGGGGGCAGGGAATTTCTCTGCCCCGATAAGTGTTTATTACACCTTTTTATTTTTTACGGTATTTGTCGGTTGAAAAATATTCTGCGATTACTTGCGGACGTCTAATGAACGCCCCTACAGGTTAACCCAACATTAATAACAAGGTGTAAATAAATATTTAAAACCAAAAGCAACAAAGTGCTTTACAACGGCTAAACATAATGTAAGGAGAAATAATAATGCAGCTTTGGAAAGGACGCTTCAAAAAGGAGCTTTCAAAAACCACTAACGATTTTAACAGCTCGATTTCATTCGACAGCAGAATGTATAAAGAAGACATCGAGGGCAGCATTGCCCACGCAACAATGCTTGGCAGATGCGGCATTATTAAAGAAGAAGAGGCAAACGATATCGTAAAAGGTCTTAAAGGCATTCTTGCGGATATTGAAAACGGTACTCTGCACATTGATATGGAGGCTGAGGACATTCACACCTTTATCGAGGGTGAGCTTACCAAAAGAATCGGCGACAACGGCAAAAGACTTCACACTTCAAGAAGCCGTAACGATCAGGTTGCAGTTGACATCAAGCTTTACCTCAAAAAAGAGGTTGTCAATGTAAAAAATCTCGTTGTAGGTCTTATTAAGGTTATTGCCGACAAGGCTGAAAAGTACAGCGAAACCGTTATGCCCGGTTATACTCACCTCCAGAGAGCACAGCCGATTACCTTCGGACATCATCTCCTTGCTTACGGCGAAATGCTTTTGAGAGATGTTTCAAGACTTGAAGACTGCCTTAAAAGAATGGATGAAATGCCACTCGGTTCATGTGCGCTTGCAGGCACAACATATCCGATTGACAGAACAATCACAGCCGAACTCCTAGGCTTTGACAGAATTACAAACAACTCTCTTGACGGTGTTTCCGACAGAGATTACTGCATCGAATTTGCATCGGTGCTTTCGATAATAATGGTTCACCTCTCAAGATTTTCAGAGGAAATCATTATGTGGTGCAGTTGGGAATTTAAATTCATTGAACTTGATGACGCTTTTTCAACAGGATCATCAATTATGCCGCAGAAAAAGAACCCCGATATTGCAGAGCTTGTTCGTGGTAAGAGCGGCAGAGTTTTCGGTGACAATATGACGCTCCTCACAATTATGAAAGGTACTGCACTTGCATACAACAAGGATATGCAGGAGGACAAGGAAGCTATCTTTGACGCACTCGACACGGTTAAAATGTGCCTCACAGCCTTTACTCCCATGCTCGACACAATGCGTGTCATTCCCGAAAATATGAGAAAAGCTGCAGCAGGCGGTTTCATCAACGCAACAGACTGTGCCGACTGGCTCACAAAGAACGGTGTTCCGTTCAGAGATGCCTACAAGGCAACAGGCGAACTCGTTGCAAGATGTATTGAACTCGGTACAGACCTCGAAAATCTTCCAATGGACGAATACAAAAAGGTTTGCGATGTGTTCAACGATGATGTTTACAGCGCAATTTCACTTGAACGCTGTACAAACGAGCGTACAGTATTCGGCGGTCCTGCATCGACAAATGTAAAGGCTCAGGCTAAGCGTGTTGCAGAAATCGCAGAAAAACTGTAATTGCAAATCCGTAGGGGCGGATATTATCCGCCCGACTTGATGAAATTTTATGTTTTATCAAAATGTTTTAAAGCGATAAAAAGCAATGTATATAAATATTTGAACGCTATGCGATTGCGTACGGTCGGGGGTCCGATGAACGCCCCTACAGATAACAGTAAACTTGTTCCGCTTAAATGGTTTGTTTTTATTATAAAATATCTGGTCATTACTTGCGGGCGGATGATATCCGCCCCTACGAATGGGAACATATGCTTTGTGCAAAAAGTGAACTGCCGTATTCAACACATACAGGCAAAGATTGATATAAATTTACAATAGATTAGGTGATAGCAATGAAAATAAAAGCAGGTATTGTCGGTGCAACCGGCTATGCAGGTGCAGAGCTTGTAAGACTTCTTACCGCTCATCCCGAGGCTGAAATTTCGGCAATCAGCTCTGTTTCCTTTGAGGGTAACAAGCTGAGCGATGTTTATCCGTCTTATACATTTTTGAACGATATGGTTTGTGAAAATCAGGATGCCGTTGTTGAAAAGAGCGATGTTATCTTTGCCGCTCTTCCACACGGTCTTTCACAGGAGCTTGCCGCAAAGTGCATTGATGCGGGCAAGGCATTTATTGACCTCGGCGCTGACTTCCGCCTTGAAAGCGAAGAAGAATACACCGAATGGTACGGTGGAACTTTTCTCGACAAAAAACTTCACGAACAGGCAGTTTACGGACTTCCTGAATTTTTCAGAGATAAAATCAAGGGCAAAAAGCTTGTTGCGAATCCGGGTTGTTACACAACCTGTTCACCGCTCGCAATTGCTCCTGCAATTGTAAACGGACTTGTCAGCACAAAGGGCATCATTTGCGACTGCAAAAGCGGTGTTACGGGTGCCGGCAGAAAGCCAAATCAGGGCAACCACTATCCCGAACTCAACGAGGGATTCCACGCTTATAAGGTTGCAAGCCACCGCCACACTCCAGAAATTGAGCAGACTCTTTCAAAGCTTTCGGGTGAAAAGGTTATTATCACCTTTGTTCCGCACCTTCTCCCCGTAAACCGTGGCATTCTCGCAACTGTTTATGCCGACATCAAAGACGGGGTAACCTTTGAACAAATCAGAAAGGCTTATGAGGACTTTTACAAGGACGAATTTTTTGTAAGACTTCTTGATGACGGCAAATGTGCCGACATTCACAATATCAAATATTCTAACTTCTGTGATGTTTCAATTCACCACGATAAGAGAGCAAACAAGCTCGTTGCCTGTGCCGCAATCGACAACATGGTCAAGGGTGCCGCAGGTCAGGCTATTCAGAATATGAACATCATCTTCGGACTTGACGAAAAAACAGGTTTGGTAATCGTTCCGCCTGCATTTTAAGGGTGAATATCTATGGAAATCAAGTATATTGAAAACGGCTCGGTCACTTCCGCAAAGGGCTTTACAGCCAACGGAATTTGTGCCGGAGTCAAAGCATCTAACACAACTAAAAAAGACCTTGCGCTCATTTACTGCGACAAGGTTTGCAACAGTGCGGCTATCTTTACAAAGAACCTTGTAAAGTCCGACACTATATATGTTACTAAAAAACACCTTGAAAACGGTACGGCTCAGGCTGTTGTCGTAAATTCAGGCAATGCAAATGCCTGTAACCCTGACGGCTATGAAAAGGCTGAGAAAATGTGCAGTCTTGCCGCAGACGCTCTCGGTGTTGACGAAAACGATGTAATCGTTGCATCAACAGGTGTCATCGGTCAGCCTCTCCCGATTGAACCCATTGCAAGCGGAATTGAAAAGCTCAAAGGCACGCTTTCAAAGGACGGCGGAATCTCTGCCGCAGAGGCAATTATGACAACCGACACCGTGAAAAAGCAGTGGGCTGTTGAAACGGTTCTTGACGGCAAAAAGGTTACAATCGGCGGTATTGCAAAGGGCAGCGGTATGATTCATATTAACATGGGTACAACTCTTTCCTTTGTAACAACCGATGCGGCAATTTCTTCCGAAATGCTCAAGTCCGCACTTATCGAAGCCGCTGATGTCAGCTATAATATGGTAAGCGTTGACGGTGATACCTCAACAAACGATACCCTTGCAATTATGGCATCGGGTTATGCAGGCAACAAGGAAATCACAGAAAAGAACGATGATTACAAAACCTTTACAGCCGTTCTTACCGATGCATTCAAAAAGGTTGCAAAGAAGCTTGCAAAAGACGGTGAAGGTGCAACAAAGCTCCTTATCTGCAAAGTTGACGGTGCAAAAGACGATAAGAGCGCAAAGATTATTTCAAAGAGCATCATCTGTTCAAGTCTTGTAAAGGCGGCAATGTTCGGGGCTGACGCAAACTGCGGAAGAATCCTCTGCGCAATCGGTTACAGCGGTGCCGAAACAGATGTTAAAAAAATTGATGTTTCATATAAATCCGCAAAGGGTGAAATCCTTGTTTGCAAGAACGGCAACGGTCTTGTGTTTGATGAGGACAAGGCTAAGGAAATTTTACTTGAGGACGAAATTGAAATTCTCGTGAAATTAGGTGACGGCAATGCATCTGCCGAGGCTTACGGTTGCGACCTTACCTATGATTATGTAAAAATCAACGGTGACTACCGCACATAATATGCGATTTGATTGTGTGAGCGGAAATCAACTACATAAAGGATTGAAGAAAATGGATGTTTCAAAGAGAGCCAAGGTACTTATACAGGCAATGCCCTATATCAAGAAATATTCGGGCGAAACAATTGTTGTAAAATACGGCGGAAACGCTATGATAAACGAAGAACTTAAAGCGGCAGTTATGAGCGACCTCGTTCTTATGCAGCTTGTCGGAGTCAATGTTGTGCTTGTTCACGGCGGCGGACCCGAAATCAATGCAATGCTCAAAGCCGTTGGCAAGGAAAGCAAGTTTATCAACGGTATGAGAGTGACCGACAAGGAAACTATCGACATTGTTCAGATGGTGCTTGCAGGCAAGGTCAACAAGAGCCTTGTTCAGCTCCTCGGCAGTCACGGCGGTAAGGCTATGGGACTTTGCGGTCTTGACGGCAGAATGCTCATGGCTGAAAAGCTTGTTACAGGCGCAGACCTCGGCTATGTGGGCGAGATTAAGGAGGTTAATCCCGAACCGCTCAACAACGCTCTTGCAAGCGGTTATATTCCGATTGTTTCAACCGTTGCAGGCGGTTATGACGGCAATGTATACAATATTAACGCAGACATTGCGGCATCGCAGATTGCCGCTAAAATCGGCGCAAAAAAGCTCATTCTTATGACAGATATCAGAGGACTTCTCCGTGATGTTCACGATGAGGATTCACTCATCCCAGTTGTCAATGTCAGCGAAGTTCCTATGCTCAAGCGTGACGGCATCATCAGCGGCGGTATGATTCCCAAGATTGATTGCTGTGTTGAGGCAGTCCGCAGCGGGGTAAACCGGGCCCATATCATTGACGGCAGAATCGAACATTCAATTCTGCTCGAGCTTTTCAGCGATGAAGGCATCGGTACAATGTTTTATTGATTTATGAGTGACAAATTACCAAACAGAAAGAAAATCCGTTTTGAAAATTATGATTATTCGGATTTTGGTGTTTACTACATAACTGTTTGTACAAAGGATAAGCAAAGAATTTTTTGGACAAACAAAACTTTTAGTGCGTATAAAATTCTCGGAGATGCAGGCATTTCCGTAGGGGCGGATATTATCCGCCCGCCTGATGAACTTTTCCGTTCATTTACAATTGTCGGACAATATGTTTATAAGGCGGTGCTTGAAATACACAGGCATTATCCTTTCATATTTGTTGATACTTTTACAATTATGCCGAATCATATTCACTTGCTATTGCGAATCGATAATATGATTGAGGCAGAAAATTCTGTGGTGTTTTCTAAGACAAAATCAATTTCAACGGTTATCGGTCAAATGAAACGCACAGTTTCCGCACAGGCAGGGTATTCCGTTTGGCAAAAGTCATTTTACGACCGTATAGTAAGGAATGACAAAGAGTATTCCGAAATATGGCAATACATTAACAGTAATCCGTTTGTATGGGAAAAGGATTATTAATCAGATTTTAAAAGCACTACATAAGTTTTTGTAGGAACGGGTATTATTCGCTCGCCTTGATGAAATTTATCTTTGATTAAAATTTTATGATGTTATGAAAACTGTGTATCCAAATTTGCACGCAATGCGTACAATCCGTATGCAACACATATGGGTAAGTGACCGCAGTTCGCCGTGCGGGCGGATAATATCCGCCCCTACGCTGACATTGTACTTTTTATAAAAATAGTACATTAAAAATATTTCTTCTATTCTTGCGGGCGGATGATATCCGCCCCTACAGAATTGTGCAAACGGTAGCTATGCTACGCTCGGGTATGGATAGTTTCTAATTTATCAAACTGTCTACACGAACGGGGGACGGCGGCTCGCCGTGCGGGCGAACGCGGTTCGCCCCTACAGATTAGATTTTGGAGGGTGCAATGATTATACGAGAAATGACAATTGACGACTATGACGAGGTCTATGAGATGTGGCAGATTACCACAAAGCGTGCGCTCTCTAAGGCTGATGAAAGAGATCAGATGGAGCGTTATCTCAAGCACAACGCCGGTATGAGTCAGGTTGCCGTGGTTGACGGAAAAATTGTCGGAACTGTGCTTGCAGGTCATGACGGCAGACGGGGATTTATCCACCATATGGCTGTCTGTTCTGCCCGAATTCAGACGAAAGAAAATCGGTCACGCTCTTGCACAGACCGCTATCCAAAAAATCCGTGAACAAGGCATCGACAAAACTCACATTTTCTGTTATCAGAACAACGAAACAGGTCAAAGCTTCTGGCGTGATTTCGGCTTTGAAAAGCGTGAGGATGTTTTTGTTTACTCCTTCAGCAATGATAAAATATGAAAGGGTGTGGCTAACTTGACTACAAAAGAGAAAGATTTAAAATATATTATGCACACATACGGTCGCTACGATGTTGCTCTCAAAAGCGCAAAAGGCGTTACCGCATATGACGAAAACGGCAAAAAGTACATTGATGTTTCATCGGGTATCGGTGTAAACAGCCTTGGTTATTGCAATGACGGTTGGGTTGAGGCTGTTTCAAAGCAGGCAGGCACAATTCAGCATATGTCAAACTATTTTTACTGTTCACAGGCAAGTGACCTTGCCGAAAAGCTTTGCACACTTACAGGTCTTTCAAAGGTCTGCTTTGGCAACAGCGGTGCAGAGGCTAACGAATGCGCAATCAAAATTGCCCGTAAGTACAGCTTTGACAAGTACGGCGAGGGCAGAAATGAAATCGTAACGCTTAACAATTCCTTTCACGGCAGAACTGTTACAACTCTTGCCGCAACAGGTCAGGATGTTTTTCACAACTATTTCTTCCCGTTTACAGAGGGCTTTAAGTATGCAGACGCAGACGATATGGACGCTCTGAAAGCAGTTGTTTCAGACAAAACCTGCGCAGTAATGCTTGAACTCATTCAGGGCGAGGGCGGTGTAAATATCCTCGATCCCGAATATGTAAAAGAACTTGTTAAGTATTGCAACGACAACGATATTCTCGTTATTGTCGATGAGGTTCAGACAGGCGTAGGCAGAACAGGCAAGCTGTTTGCTCATCAGAATTACGGTATCCTCCCCGACCTTATGACGGTTGCAAAGGGGCTCGGCGGCGGACTTCCTATCGGTGTTTGTATGTGCGGTGAAAAGCTCAAGGATGTTATGTCACCGTCAACTCACGGCACAACATTCGGCGCAAACCCTGTTGTTTGTGCAGGTGCAAACTATGTTCTTGACACAGTTGCAAATGACGAATTTCTTGCCGAGGTTGAGAAAAAAGGTCAGTATTTTGAGGACAAGCTCACAAAAATTGACGGCGTAAAAAGCGTTCGCAGAATGGGACTTATGATTGGTATTGAGCTTGAAAAGGGCGATGCACACAACATTGCAATCAAATGCGTTGAAAACGGCTTGCTTATTATCACGGCAAAAGATTTGCTCCGTATGCTCCCACCGCTTGTTATTGATTACAATGAAATTGACGAGGCGATTAATATACTCGAAAAAACAATAAAGGAGAACAACTAATGAAACACTTACTTAAACTTGAGGATTGGTCAACAGAAGAAATTATCAACACACTTAACCTTGCCGATCAGCTTAAATATGAGCAGAAACATGGCATTGAGCATAAAATTCTCAAGGGCAAGTCTCTTGGTATGATTTTTGAAAAGTCAAGCACCCGTACCCGTGTTTCATTTGAGGTTGGTATGACACAGCTCGGCGGTTACCCGCTTTTCCTCTCATCAAATGACCTTCAGATTGGCAGAGGCGAGCCTGTTGAGGACACAGCCCGTGTTCTTTCCCGTTTTCTTGACGGTATTATGATTCGTACCTTTGAGCAGAAAGAAGTTGAGGCTCTTGCAGAGTACGGTTCAATCCCGATTATCAACGGTCTTACAGACTATTGTCATCCATGTCAGGTTCTCGCAGACCTTATGACAATTCGTGAATTCAAGGGCAAGCTTGAAGGACTCAAGATGTGCTTTATCGGTGACGGCAACAACATGATGAACTCGCTCATCGTCGGCGCACTCAGCACAGGCATGAGCTTCTCTGCCGCCTGTCCAAAGGATTATATGCCGCCTAAGCATATTATCGAGTTCGGTGAAAAGTACGGTAACGGCAAGTTTGAAATCGTAACAGATCCGCTTGAGGCCGCTAAGAATGCCGATGTTGTTTATACAGATGTATGGGCATCAATGGGACAGGAAGAAGAAAAGAAAATCCGTGAGGCAGCATTCGCAGGCTATCAGGTTAACAAGGAGCTTATGGCTGTTACAAACAAGGATTGTATGGTTCTCCATTGTCTCCCTGCACACCGTGGCGAAGAGATTACTGCAGATGTATTTGAAGAACACGCAAATGAAATCTTTGAGGAAGCAGAAAACCGTCTTCACGCTCAGAAGGCTGTTCTTGTTGAATGTATGGCAGATGAAATGCCTGAAAAAGTTTGATGACAGTTTGATTCTTTAAAACTTCATAAAAAGCAAAAAAGTCACATTGTACAACAGCAAGACAGCTGTTTTGTGCAATGTGACTTAATTTTTATTGCAAAACGGAGTATAATTCCATTGGGGGATAATAGCAAAATCAGAATTGCAGGTGTATAATTATGTTAAGCAATTACACGTTTTATGGCGAAAAAGGAAGTCTTTAAAATGACAAGAGAACAAAAACAGCATATTTTGCATTTTGCAGTCAGCTCTCTGGGCGGATTTATGGGCGGATATGCAATTTACAATCACTGTGATGTGTTCGGTAACGCACAGACAGCAAATATGATTCACCTTGTCAGCAAAATTTTTACGGGTGATTTTGAGGGCGTTGTGTTTATCGTCATCGCTCTCCTTACATATATTCTCGGCAATGTTTTCTTTGTAATTGCCGACCGTTTTATTAAGCTTGAAACCAAAACCGTCAGCCTTATTGCAAGTGCGGTTGCACTTTTGATTATCGGAATTTTTCCGAATATTTCAAACAACTACCTTGCAATTCTGCCGATTCTGTTCGTAACTCCTGTTTTGTGGAATTCATTCAGAACAGCCGGAAGTTATGTTACATCTCCGATTTTCTCGACAAACAACCTTCGTGTTGCAACGGTTTCAACATTCACGGGTATTATTGACAAGGACAAAGATATGAAGAAAAAGGCTAAATTCTATTGGCTTACGCTTGCAAGCTATCATATAGGTGTTGTCCTTGCCTGCGTTCCGAGTGCTTTTATGGGTGTGAACAGCATCTGGTTCGGCTTTGTAAGCATTGCCCTTTCAACAGCTTCATATATGTGGCTCTGCGGTGTGTTTGACAGAAAAGAATCCTTTGCAGCATCCGAAGGCTTAGCAGCACAATCGGAAATAATTTAAAATAAAAAATAATGTCGGCGGTACACCTCCGACATTATTTTTTATTTATAACTTTCAATCGGCAAAGTCACATTATCAACATCAAAACACCCATAATAACAGGCTGGTGGGCAAGATAAATCCACAGGCTGTATTTGCCGATTTTGTCAAACAGCGGAATTTTGAATTCAAAATATTTTGCAAGATTTTTTTGTGCGATGAAATTCCAAAGATAAAAGCCTGCCGTAAAGAGGAAAATCCACGGAATAATCGGGAAATAGTCTGCCGACACAAAGTCGGACGAGGGAAATCCCAGAAATGCAAGGTACTTGCACGAATAGAGAAAATCGGGCAATTTTACCATATCCAGCCCGAAAAATCCGACACAGCCTTTTTGCAAATCATACGACACCGCATACAACAAAAGTGAAATCAACGCTCCCGACAGGGGGCTTATTTTTTTGAGGTTATCCGACAGAACGGAAACAATCATCATTGAACAGCCTATCAGATTCAGTACACCGAACCATACCGCCTGATTCGGTTCGGCAATCACGGTAACGCAGGTAACGGCAAAGCCTGCAAGATTCAAAAGAACACCTCTTTTTATGCCGTTTCCCGAAAAGTTAAGGCACATTCCCGAAAGCAGTATGAACACTACGCAGATGCTGCGTTCCCAGGCCGCAGTCATGGGATAAAAGTACCAGCTTGTGTTAAGTCCGTACATCATAAAAATATCGTAGCATAAGTGAAACGCAACCATACTGACGGTTGAAATTCCACGCAGAGAGTCGAGAAGATAATATCTTTTGTTTTCTTTTAACAAGGCTTTACCGTTTGGATTCATCAATTATTTATTCCTTTTCATCATAACGGAAAAGACGACCACAGCCAGAACAAGCAACACAACCGCATATCCGCAGACGGGGATAAGTTCGGGCATAATATCCGAATAGTTGCCCGAAATTGCATCCCTTGCGGCGTTTACGGCATGGGCAAACGGAAGTGCGTTTGCAAGGTTTTTGAACCAACCGCCGACCATTGCAGTATCGAACCAAATGTTTGAAAACCATGCCGAAAGGTTTGCGAGCAATGCACCGCAGATTCCGCCGACAGCCTTTTCATTCAGAAGTGTGCCGAGCAGAAGTCCGAGCGAGATAAACACAATTGCAATCGGAATGTTTACCGCAAGCATAAGCAAAATGTTCACGCTGACCTCAAGTCCGAGGAAAAACGCAACAACAACGCATACGGCACTCTGCAAAATTGCCATTGGCAAAAGCGGAAGTGTGTAGCCGATAATAAACTCGTGTGCTTTGAGCGGAGATGTGAATAATCTCATCATAAAGCTTGTAGTTCTGTCCTTTGCAATGAGCATTGACGAGAACAGCGAAATAAAGCTCATTCCGAAAACCGTAATACCGGGCGTCAGCTTGTCGATGTTGAACATTGTCATCTGAGCCTGTTCGGGGATTGCCGAATTTATTGCCGACAACAAAAGAAGAAGTACAACGGGAAATCCGAGTCCGAAACAGAATGTCAGCGGATCACGGAGAATTTCCTTTGTATTTCGTGAAGCAAACGCAGTCAATCTCACTACAACGCACCTCCGTTTGTCAGCTTTACAAAAGCCGACTCAAAATCTTTTTCGCCCGAAAGGGCAACAAGCTCATCGGAAGTACCCTCAGACACAAATTTACCGTGAGCCATAATACCGATTCTGTCGCAGAGTGCCACAGCCTCTTCGGGATAGTGTGGTGGGAGAATAACGGTGACTTTACCCTTGAGCTTTTCAATCTCAACCCAAAGGCTGTGTCTTGCAATTACATCAAGTCCGAGCGTGGGTTCGTCAAGAAAAAGTATTTTCGGTTCTGAGATAAGTGCCATTGCAATGCTCAATCTTCTCACCTCACCGCCCGACAGCTTTTTAGCCTTGCGGTTTTCAAATTCCCGCATGGAAAAGCGTTCGATAAGCTCGCTTGCTTTGGCTTTTGCAACTTTCTTTGAAAAGCCGTAAACCTCTGCCATGAGTTCAAGGTTTTCTCTTGCGGTAAGGTTCATTGCCGCCGCACTTTCCTGCGGTGAAATTCCGATAATCTGCTTTACCGCTGCTCTGTCGGTTTTTATGCTGTGACCGAGAAGCTCTGCCTCACCCGATGTCGGCATAATAAGCGTTGTGAGCATTTTCATTGTTGTTGTTTTTCCTGCACCGTTGACTCCGAGCAAACCGTACATTTCGCCCTCGTTGATTTTAAGGTCAAGGTTTGATACAGCCGTTTTTTCCTTATATTTTTTTGTAAGTTTTTCTGTTTTTATTGCGTACATATTTTCTCCTCAATTCAGGATAAAAGGGATTCAAGTCAAATTTTACTTCATTAACTTATCAAAGGGATTTTTTATTTTTGCAAGTGTCATACCTTTTTTCTCATCACCGAGAACCAGAAGTCTGTCGCCTGCCTCAATTCCGAATACCTTTCTGGCATGTTTAGGGAGTGTAATCTGTCCTCTTTCGCTGACCTTAACAATGCCGAAAATGTACTTTCCGTCACCGTCGGGAGTGAGTCCGTCAGATTCTTCCTCGTAAAAAGGACACACAAGAAGCATTTCTACCGTAGTTTCAAAAATCTGCGCCATCGTCACGCATTTTTCGACATCGGGAAGAGATTCCTCGTTTTCCCACTTTGCAACAGACTGTCTTGACACCTCAAGCCTCTCCGCAAGGTCCTCCTGTGAATATCCGTACTTTTTCCGAAGATACTTCAAATTCATACCAATCATACTTTTCATACCTCCTGAGTTAAGTATATTTCATATGTAACGCAATTTCTACCAACCTGATTTTACACTTTATGTAAAAATCAGTTGCATAATCCCTTTATGATTTATGATAAACTCCCTTACAGATTTTGTCAAACAAAAGGCGGTTGCGTTTTTTTACGCCTTGTTTACATTATTCTAATGTACATATCATTGTTTGTTCACAAAACTGTCACATTTCAATGTTAGACTTAAACTAATATCGTATGTACGGAGGACATATTATGAAAAAACCTACTAAAAGAGATACAATCAATCTGTTTTTCTCTGCATTTCTGATCATCGCATTTATCGTTTGCGCACACTTCTTCTCACAGTACGCATCAGCCCTTTCACAGCCACTCGGTTCAATCATTCCGATTCTTGTGTATGCTGTGTTCGGTCTTTTGATGTTCTATGCAACCCGTGTCGGTGACGGCAAGGCGGTAAAGCGTTTTTCGCTCGTTACACTTATTGTAATGGTGCTCCCGTCACTCTACATAATCGTTGCTTCCCTAGCTCCGGGACTTCCGCTTTATGATGTATTTTCAAATGCAAACGGCTCGGGATTAAGCGTTATTGTAACGCTTGCAAGTATCGCACTCGGTTACGGAATTCCTTACTCATTCCTCAGCGGTTTTGAAGTTGCCGATGATGAGGCTGTTGAAGAAGAAACAGGCAACCCTGTTCAGGGAGGCATTGAGGCTGATCTTGCAGATGACGAAAACGCAGAAGATACTGCATTTGAGGAATCCGAAGAGGTTGAAACAGAGGAACTTTCCGAGGATGAAAGCGAATCAACAGACGAAACCGATAACGGTGAAGACGCTTGATTCACTGCTGATTTTTCTTAAATCGACGAGTACCTGCACGGCTTGTGCGGGTACTTTTTGTATATGGCAAAAATTATGCTTTTAAACTTAACAGTCCTAATATTCGGTTGACAAATTGTCACGGCTGATTTATTATTTTGGTACGGGGTGTGCAGAATAAATGCACCGTATTTTTCTGTTTCAAAATTTTTCTTTCAAAGGAGAATTACATAATGGACGATAACAATAAATATAATAGAAACAAGGATTATGAGCCTGACAACTTTGATGACGAGGTTGCGTTTCCTGCAAGAAGAAACAACGCCCCCGAAAGATCTTCCGATATTCAGGAGGATTACGGCGATAACTTTGACAATGATGTAAAATTTGTCGGCGATTATGACGAAGACGCCGTTCAGATGCCGGAAATCGACTTTGAGGACGATATGGAAACTCCCGTAAAAATGCCGTCGGAAAGGGATGACCGCACACAGACTCCCGACTATGGCGACAATTTTGATTCTCAGACAGGGGAGCAAGTGTCAAAGGCTACAAAGGATTTTCAGTATGACCTTTCATCTGACGATATTGGTAACTACTACACAAAATCAACGATACACCCAAAGCGTAAAAAGGTTGTTAAAAAGAAAAAGAGAACGAGCCGTAATGTGGCGGTTATCTTAACAATTGCGGCGGTAATCTGCCTTATTGTTGCCGTTGTTTTTGCATTTACACAATGCAGTTCACAGAAAAAAAATGATAACAAGGCTTCCACAGCACCGTCAACGGAACAGGTGACAACGGTACAGCCTACAACGGAATACGGCGATGACAACTATGTTCCCGTTTACACGGAAGAACCGACATATGAACCGCCGACTGAATATCAGCCTGAAACAGAAGCGCCTGTTCAAACTGAACCGCAGACAGAGTATCAGCCTGAAACAGAGCCGCAGCAGAGCAGTGATATCAGTGTTACCGAATCGTCACAGACTTCGGATGACACTCAGCCGACACAGTCATACGAAAGCGGCGGCGATGAACCGTATGTTGAAGAAAACTGATTGTTTTCTTTTGATAAAATGAATTTATGAAATTGGAGATGTTTTAAATGGGTTGCACCCACGATTGTTCAAGCTGTTCTTCGGATTGCAAAAGCAAAGAACAGAATTTGCACGAAGAACTTAATAAATACAGCAGCGTAAAAAAGGTAATCGGCATTGTGTCGGGCAAGGGCGGAGTAGGCAAAAGCCTTGTAACCTCAATGCTCGCAGTAACATTTAACCGACTCGGTAAAAGCACGGCTGTTCTTGACGCAGATATCACAGGTCCGTCAATTCCAAAGGCATTCGGAGTACATGAGAGATGCAGAGGCAACGATGAGGGAATTTTCCCCGTTGTTACCGAAACGGGAATCAAGATGATTTCCGTAAACCTTCTTCTTGAACATGAAACCGATCCCGTGGTGTGGCGTTCGCCGGTTATCACAGGCACGGTAAAGCAGTTTTGGAAAGATGTAATCTGGGAAAATGTTGACTATATGTTTGTTGATATGCCTCCCGGAACAGGCGATGTTCCGCTTACGGGATTTCAGAGCCTGCCGATTGACGGAATTGTTATTGTTGCGTCACCACAGGAGCTGGTTTCAATGATAGTTCAAAAGGCTGTTAAAATGGCAAAGATGATGAATGTGCCGATTTTAGGTCTTGTTGAAAATATGAGCTGGTTCATGTGTCCCGATTGCGGAAAGAAACACAGCATCTTCGGCGACAGCCGCATAGAGGAAGTTGCAAAGGAATATGACACACAGGTGCTTGCAAAGCTTCCGATTGATCCCGAACTTGCAAAATGTGTTGACGAGGGAAAGATTGAATTTTTCGAAGGAAACTATCTTGATGAAGCGGCAGAAATAATCGAAAAAGAACTTAGAAAATAAGTGTTTGCAATATTTTGCTTTTAAGGTTAAAGTGGTTATCCCGAAAACCGTTAAGGTTGTGGATTCGTTTGCATTCAGCTTCAATGACAATATATACGAGCTTGAAATTGCCGACGGTGTAAAGGTTCTTGAAAGCGATGCGTTCACATCTATGACGAACCTTAAAAGTGTTACGGTTCCCGATTCCGTAAAGGAAATGGATAATTGCGGTCTTGGTATGGATGTTGCTGACAATTATGACAGTGTCCCGCTCAAGGGCTTTAAAATGTATTGCAAAAAAGGTTCAGTCGCCGAAGCATATGCAAAAGAAAACAATTTGTCATATGAGATAATCAAGTAAAAAGTTAATGTAAATTAAAAACAGCTTTCCGAACTCAAAATCGGAAAGCTGTTTTGTTTTTGTAAATATTTGTACAAACAATCACTATGCTACGCTCGGGCATAATAATTTTCTCTATATCATACTATCTTCACGAACGGGGAACGGCGGCACGCCGTGCGGCAAAACAAGCCCATCCGTTGTCAAGATGTTCTTCGATGATGTCAAAATACTGACTTACGGATGCCTTGACTTCTTCGGCACGAGTGTCGATGATACCGCTCATAATGTAAACGGCATCGTCCTTCATAAAGTCCTTAATGCCCTTTGAGAGAAACATAATCGCATCGGCAACAATATTGGCAAGAACAATGTCATACTTGCCCTCAACCTTGTCGGTAAAGCTGCCGCAGATAGCTGTAAAGCGGTCAGCAACGCCGTTGATTTCTGCGTTTTCAGCCGCAGTTCTAACCGCAGTTTCGTCAATGTCAACACCGACGGCACGGGCTGCACCCAAAAGCAATGTTGCAATACCGAGAATACCGCTGCCGCAACCCACATCAAGGACAGAATCGCCAGCTTTAAGGTACTTTTCGCACATCTCAAGGCAAAGCCTTGTGGTTTCATGACCGCCCGTGCCGAACGCAAGACCCGGATCAATATTGAGAACTTTGCGGTTGCCGGCATCGTAATCATCTCGCCAGCTCGGACGGATAAGAAGTTTTTCACCGACTTCAATCGGGTTGAAATATTTCTTCCAGTTGTTTCTCCAATCCTCTTCAAGGCAGTCAAGAAGTTCAATTGAATGCTTTATACCCTCCGCATTGTAGCGTTCCGAAAGGAATGCAACCGCCTCTGACGGCGAAACATCGGGTTCAAGATAAATGTGAACAAAAGCCTTGTTTCTGTCCTTTGCAAGCAAATCCTCGTCAATAAGGTCAATATGGGCAATGTCCTCAACCTCTTGCTCAAGGTTTGTGTAATCTTCAATATAGATGCCGTAGGGAACTACGACATTTGCAATATCACTTGCTCTGTCAATATCCTTTGCGTCAACGGATATTTTTATTTCTGTCCAGGATTCCATTTTAACCTCTGATTCACGGGCATTTTATGCCGATATTTTTGTTTGTAATGTAGTGGCGCATAAATTGTTCAGACAATCACAATTGTACGCTCGGGCATAATATGTTTATTGCACAACAAATTATCTGCTCGAATTGGGAACGGCGACACGCCGTATAAAAAATTTGTGGGGACAAATGCCCCACAAATCTTATTTATTCTGTGTTACTCGTTGAACATCTTCTTGATTTTATCAAAGAAGTTTCTGCGTTTTGCGTAGTTCTTGTCGCCTGTTGCGCCGTCAAGCTGTTTGATAAGCTCTTTCTGCTTGCCGTTAAGATTCTTCGGAACTTCAACGGTAACTCTTACATACTGGTCGCCTCTGCCTCTGCCGCCGAGTCGCTGAATACCCTTGCCCTTGAGTCTGAAAACATCACCCGGCTGTGTACCCTCACGAACCGTGTAGGAAACCTTGCCGTCAAGAGTAGGCACAACAACATCTGCTCCGAGAGCCGCCTGTGTAAAGGTTATCGGAACTTCGCACCACACATCGTCACCTCTGCGTTCAAAAACAGGGTGCGGACGAACATTTACATAAACATGAAGGTCGCCTGCAGGACCGCCGTTTGTACCTGAGTTACCTCTGCCGCTTACATTAAGAATCTGCTGATCCTTGATACCTGCCGGAATTGTTACATCAACAGTCTTGTTCTTGCGCTGTTTGCCCGAACCGCCGCACTTTTTACAAGGATTGTCAACAATCTTGCCTCTGCCGTCACATGCCTCACAGGTACGCTGAGTCTGGACAACACCGAAAGGTGTTCTCTGGTTGATTGTTACCCTGCCCGAACCGCCGCATGACGAACAGGTCTTGGGGCTTGTGCCGGGCTGAGCGCCTGTTCCGTGACAGGCATCACAGGTTGTTACGCATGAATAGTTGATTGTCTGCTTGCAGCCCTTTGCCGCCTCTTCAAATGAAATGTAAACCGTAGTTTCAATATCACTGCCACGCATAGGAGCGTTTGCATTGTTGGAGCGTCTGCCGCCGAATCCGCCGAAAAAGCTGGAGAAGATATCGTCAATATCAATACCCTGACCGAACGGACTTCCTGCTCCGCCTGCACCTGCACCGTAGTTGGGATCAACGCCTGCGTGACCGAACTGGTCGTAACGAGCCTTTTTATCGGAGTCGGAAAGAACTTCATAAGCCTCGTTTACTTCCTTGAATTTTTCCTCGCATTCTTTATCGCCGGGATGCAAATCCGGGTGATATTTTTTGGCACAGGCTCTGTATGCCTTTTTTATTTCATCGTCGCTTGCGCCCTTTTGAACGCCAAGCACCTCGTAGTAGTCTCTTTTGTCTGCCATATTACTCTCACCTTTGTCAAAATACCGAAATCACGCAATATTGCAAGCCGGTTATCGTCTTATACAGCCAAAAGGAGCCGCCATATAACAGCTCCTTTGACTATATGTTATTCTAACATAAATTACTTGTTATCGTCAACATCGGTGAAATCAGCGTCATATACATTAGGATCTCCGCCGTTGTTGCCTGTATGATTACCGCCGTTTGGCTGAGCACCGTTCATATCGGGAGCACCGCCCTGCGGAGCAGCCTGCTGATAAAGCTTAGCGGCAGCATCGTTAAGAGTCTTCTGGAGGTCTTCCTTAGCTGTGCCGATGAGTGCGGCATCGTCCTTTGAGATAGCCTCTTTAAGAGCTGCAACCTTTGTGTTGATTGCGTTCTTGTCATTCTCGGGAATCTTGTCACCGCTTTCGCTGACGAGCTTTTCTGCCTGATAAACAATGTTTTCAGCCTCGTTCTTAGCGTCAACTGCCTCACGGCGCTTTTTGTCCTCTGCGGCAAACTGTTCAGCTTCCTTAACAGCCTTGTCGATATCTTCCTTGCTCATTGAAGTTGAGTTACTGATTGTAATCTTCTGCTCTTTGCCTGTACCGAGGTCTTTTGCAGATACATTAACGATACCGTTGGCATCAATATCAAATGTTACTTCAATCTGCGGAATACCACGCATTGCAGGAGCAATGCCTGTGAGAGCGAAAAGACCGAGCTGCTTGTTATCACGGGCAAATTCACGCTCACCCTGAAGAACATTGATTTCAACCTGTGTCTGATTATCAGCGGCAGTTGAGAAAATCTGGCTCTTCTTTGTTGGGATTGTTGTGTTTCTGTCGATAATCTTTGTCATAACACCGCCCATTGTTTCAACACCGAGTGAAAGCGGAGTTACATCGAGGAGGAGAAGTCCTTCAACTTCACCGCCGAGTACGCCTGCCTGAATAGCGGCACCGATAGCAACACATTCATCAGGGTTGATGCCCTTGAACGGCTCTTTGCCGATGAGCTTCTTAACAGCGTCCTGAACAGCAGGGATTCTGGAAGAACCGCCAACCATAAGAACCTTATCAATCTGACCGATCTGAAGACCTGAATCCTGAAGAGCCGATCTTACAGGACCCATTGTAGCTTCTACGAGGTCTGATGTGAGTTCGTCAAACTTTGCTCTTGTAAGAGTAAGGTCAAGGTGCTTAGGACCTGTCTGGTCTGCTGTGATAAACGGGAGGTTGATGTTAGAAGTTGTAACACCTGAAAGTTCAATCTTTGACTTCTCGGCAGCCTCTTTTAATCTCTGCATTGCAACCTTATCCTGTGAAAGGTCAATGCCTGTTTCTGTCTTGAATGATGCAACCATCCAGTCGATGATTCTCTTATCAAAGTCATCACCGCCGAGACGGTTGTTACCTGCTGTTGCAAGTACTTCCTGAACACCGTCGCCCATTTCGATGATAGATACATCAAATGTACCACCGCCGAGGTCATATACCATAACCTTCTGGTCTTTTTCCTTATCTACACCGTATGAAAGAGCGGCTGCTGTAGGCTCGTTGATGATTCTCTTAACATCAAGACCTGCAATCTTACCGGCATCCTTTGTAGCCTGACGCTGTGCGTCTGTGAAGTATGCAGGAACTGTGATAACTGCCTGTGTAACTGTTTCACCGAGGTAAGCCTCTGCATCTGACTTGAGCTTCTGAAGAATCATTGCTGAAATCTCCTGTGGAGTGTAGCTCTTGCCGTCAATTGTTACCTTGTGAGCAGTACCCATTTCTCTCTTGATTGATGCAACTGTTCTGTCAGGGTTTGTGATAGCCTGACGCTTGGCAACCTGACCAACCATTCTTTCACCGTCTTTTGAAAAAGCAACAACAGACGGAGTTGTTCTTGCGCCTTCTGCGTTAGCGATAACTACAGGCTCGCCGCCTTCGATAACTGCTACGCATGAGTTTGTTGTACCTAAATCTATACCTATTGTCTTAGCCATGATAAATTCCTCCAATTGAATTTTTAATTGTTTTTGTTTGTGTGTTTTCTGCTGAATATTTATATATGAAATCAGTCACAGTTGGCAACCTGTACCATTGCGTGACGGATAATTTTGTCGCCGATTTTGTAACCTGTCTGATAAACGGCTGCGATTGTGTCGGCACCGAGGTTTTCGTCCTCAATCTTTGAAACCGCATTGTGCAAGTTCGGATCGAATGCATCGCCTGCTTTGCCGTAGGACTCAATCTTTAGCTTTTCAAAGCTCTTTGCAAGCTGATTTGAAATAAGCTCAATACCCTTGATGATATCGGGATCAGCGTCTTTCAGATTTGCAAGAGCAAGCGTTACGCTGTCTGCAACGGGAAGAAGCTCAATACAAGCCTTTGAAGTTGCATCGTCATAGATTGAAAGCTTTTCGTTTGCCGTTCTTTTACGGTAATTGTCGTACTCGGCGGCAAGTCGCATATACTTATCCTTCTGTGCCGAAAGCTCATCTTCAAGAGCCTTGATTTTATCCACATTTTCATCCTTTGCAGGCTCTTCGGTATTTTCAGTCTCAGTTTCTTCTGCGACTGTTTCTTCGGAAACCTTTTTTTCTTCGGTTTTCTCGGATTTTTTCTTAGTCATCTTTATCCTCCTTCAAGGATTTTTATTTATCATATTTCTATCAGCTCATCAATAAGAGTGCTAACGCTTTCGGACACACATTCAAGAATTGAAATTGCTCTTGCGTAGTCCGTTCTCACGGGTGCTATCACCGCAAGCACACCTGACGGATTGCCGTCAAGTCGGTATCGTGTGGAGATTACCGCACTCCCTGCAAGCTCTGTTCTGCTGTTTTCGCCGCCTATGCTGACGGAGGTGTCAAGCGGAAGATTTTCAAGCATTTCCGCAAGGTCGTGTCTGTTGTTCAAAAACTCCATAACATTTCGTGCGTTAAGAAAATTGACATCGGACATAAACAACGGCTTTGTCACACCGCTGAGATAAACGCTGACTTCCTTTGCCGTTTCACAAGCCTCCATAATTGCCACAAGCACTCCCGGGGTAAACATTGAAAGTTCACCGAGCCTTGCCGCCGCTGTCTGTATGAACGGTCGGTTGACCGATGAAAGCTTCATTCCCGAAAAGATTTCGTTAAATGCCTTGTCAAACACGGTCAAAAGTTCGGGATTCAAAAGGAAATCGCAACGAAACAGCTTTGTTTTTATGATTCCGTTTGAGGCAATCACAACAGCCATTGCCGTGTGCGAACCCGTCTGAACAAATCTTATTCTGTGGATTCTGCTTTCTTCACCCGAAGGTGTTGTTGTTACCGCCGTGCAGCCTGTCAGCCTTGAAATAACACCGCTTGCCTCTTTGAGAATACTCTCAGGGGAATCTGCGCTTTTGTAAAGTTCGGATTCAACATATTCCCGTCCGCCTTGAGTTACGGGGGTAATTTTCATCAGATTGTCGATGTAGTATCTGTAACCCTGCAGCGTTGGAATTCGTCCTGCCGAGGTGTGCGGCTGAACCAAGTAGCCTTTATTTGTAAGGTCTGCAAGGTCATTTCGCACCGTTGCCGATGAAACCTCAAGTCCCGTTTCGTCAATCAACGCTTTTGAACCAATCGGCTCGCCTGTGTTGATATAGCTTTCGATTACTGCCGGTAATATTTTCTTGTTTCTTTCAGCCAGCTCCATACCGTTCACCTCATTTCGTGTCGGTTTTTGCTGTTTTAGCACTCTCGATAGGTGAGTGCTAATTGCTATACTCATAATATAATACCAAAGTCAGTAAAAGTCAAGCGTTTTTGAAAAAATTTTTCGTTTTCAGAAAATCTTCACATAACACGGTTTGACATTGTGCCGAGGATACTCTATAATCTACTTATCAGTAATGTTTAAGGGTGAATTTTATGGGCGAATTTCTTCAGAATATGTATGTATGGCTTTGGGCGGCTCTTGCAATATTAATGATTATCGTAGGAATCAAATATCGCCACGAACATCAGGGCTTGCTTGCAGTTTTAATGGCTGTGTTTTTTATCTTCATGACCGTATGGTACGGACTGCGAACCTTTGCAGGCTACCCAATGTTTGAGGGTACGCTTAATATCGTCTTCCGTTGCATCCTCGGCGGTTTCCTCGTTGCGCTTGGTTTGATATATTGGTTTATAAGAAAAAGAAAATAACTATATATGTATAAAAAACAAATCGGACAGCAGATTTTATTTCTGCTGTCCATTATTTTTATGTTCATATTTTTTCGTTCGTGTAGATAGTTTGCAATATTTAAAAAACTATTATGCCCGAGCGTGGCATTGCAATTGTTCACCGCTGCAGTGTTGCAATTAATTTGTCCTTAAACGACGAAAGCACCGGGCTTGCGGCGACCCGGTGCTTTCTTATGTTCTTTAAAAAATGAGGGGTACAATTACGAGTCTTTGTTCAGACTCGCATTGAGGAGGGTAGAACAATTATACTCTGACGGATGCGGTTCCGTCTTTCTGAGTACGCTTATATTAAACAATGCAAATATGAAAACTGTGTGAACCCTTTTTGAAATCGGAATGAAAACTACATTTGAGTTTATGTATATTTATCTCTGTTTATCGTTACCGTTTTCGTAGCATAAATCAAGGATATTTGTTATTTGCTTGCTTATGTATGTTTATCCTTATTTATCTATTACTCAAAGAAAAGTTGTATAAATTGTTGTATATAAAAAGTGGGTGCAATTAAATTACACCCACTAAAATATTATCCTAATAATTTTACCTTATTCTCAAAATCAGCAAACGATTCTTGTTTTTTCTTTTCCGAAATTTCTGAATACACATCTAATGTTGTTTTTATATTAGCGTGTCCCATAATAGTTTGAATCACCTTAACATTTGTTTCATTTTCGCAATATCTACTACAAAATGAGTGCCTAATCGTATGACAACTGAATGTAGGCAATATGTACGGTTCTCTATTCTCGGAAACTGCAAGTTTTCTTTCGGCTTTATTATATGAATTAACTATTCGTTTTATAGCGTTATTAACTCCGTTTGAACTAATAATTTTTCCTGTTCTGCTTAAGAATATAAAGTCACTATAATTATCTATTATCTCCATACAAAATAAGCCTGTACGCATTTGCATAGCTTTTAATGATAATAATTGCAATTTTACTTCTCTCAAAAGAGGTATTGTTCTAACCCCTGCACTTGTTTTTGGAGAGCCTAAATGCTTGCCGTTATGACTGCGACTATACCAAAGAGTGTGACGGATATTGACAACATTGTTATCAAAGTCTATATCTTGCCATTTTAAGGCAAGAGTTTCACCTATTCGACAACCTGTTCCAAACATAAAAACAAATATAGGTATCCAATGTCTGAATTTTCTTGTATTCTTTAAATATTCTAAAAATACAGTTTGTTCATCAGGCTGTAATGCGTGTCGAGGTTCACTCTTCTTGATTTTGCAAAGTTGTTGTGCTGATTGAACCGCTCCGTCAGCAGGATTTTTCAAAATTATATCGTCACGCACTCCCTCATCAAACAATGGGTGAATCACATTCTGAATATTTTTGATAGTGCCGAGACTCAAACCGTTATTCAGTAGCGAGCAATACAACTCTTTTATATTGGAGTATTTTATGTCAGATAGTTTCATAGACCCTAAATATGGTTCAATATACAATCGAAATACATCATTATAAATATCTACCGTCAAAGGCTTTAAATTTTTTGTTTTCATACATCGGGTATAATAATCCTTTAGTGTGAATTTCTGTTTTGTATTTGTAATATCTATACCGTTATAAATGTTTTTTTCAAGAAGTTTTATTTTCTCTCTCAAACACACATCTTGCCGTTTGCCTTTAGGCGGAACATCATTTTTCGTCAGAGTCCAACTGTACAAATATTTAAATTTGCCGTGACCGTCAGAGTATTTAAACTGATAGCGACCGTCAGGGCGTTGACTTTCGTTAGGCTTTAATGTTCTGCCTTTTGAATCCTTTCTTACCATAATATCCTCCTTAAACTTGCACTTGCAGGATTCCTATGGTACAATGACTTCTGTAGGATTTTCCTGCATTTTGTTACAGGTTAGCCATTCGCTTTGGTCGGGGAGTGGCTGACCTTTTTTATTCTTTTGCCGATAGCTCACGAATTCCTTTTAAAATAACAGCAGTTTTTGACATTTGTAGGTCTTTACATAATTTTTTAAGTAAAGAATATTCTTCCGCTGTCATTCTAATATGGATAGTCGTTATTTTTTTCAAAGTATCAGGCTTTTTAGGTCTGCCTGTTCTCAAATCATCACCTCAATTCCGACTTTTTGTTTACACACTTAATTATAATATTGTAGACACAAAAAGTCAACAATTTTCTTGAATGTTTTTTAACTAAAATACAAACTATTTTCTGAAACACCGCATAAATACTGCATTTTTAGGACTACAAAACCGATAATATGCGAATTTACAACAAATTTTACAACTTTTTTGTAGAATCAAGGGTTTCAGAACTGTGTTCTTTTAATAATAATTTATTATTATTAAAATATTTATTACTATTATTATTTTTACTTGTTATATTATTACTTGTAGCGAATTTTACATCTGCTTGTGGTGTAATTTTTTTACTTCTTACATTAAACAGGTTAATTACTTGTGTTGTATAGCTTGCCCCCGTTTTTTAGAGGGCAAACTATACAACTAATCTATGAAAACACTTTTAGCGAGTGATTATACAAATAGTATAATCATAATATACTCATGGTATAGCTTTAAATGCGTTCTGAGCGACTTTTTTGATTTAGTAATGGAATTATATTACTTTCTGCTAAAAGTCGCTTAGAAGCTAATTTTGAGCATTTTAGCGTTATCGAACACCTTTGAAAGCGAATGTAAACGAATCTGACGGCACTTCAAGAGTAACGCTATCAAAAGTATGACTCATAAATTCATTTTCGGAATTGACAAATACCGTCTGCAAGGGTGAGCCTGTTCCGATAATGCTATACAAATTGCTTGAAAAATTTTCATCAGCATAAGCGTCCAATTCGACCTTTGAAAATCTCGGATTTTCCGAAATTGAGAGAATCAACTTGACCGCACCGACTGCAAAATCACGATAAGCTGAAACATAATCGCTTGCCGTTTTGATAGTGCCTGTCGATTTTGCGAGTTCGGGATAAGCCGAAACAAGTCTGCGAACTGACACAAAAGCATAATCATTATAATATTTTTGTAAAAGAATATTAAACTCTTCCTGATTAATAATGCCACTTTCAAAAACAGCAACATTAGAACTGAAATTTTCGCCACAGATAAAATTCCGAATTGAGATTTTTGCTTTAAGCTCCTTGAAAACGGAATTGATTTCCTCGATAGATTTATTTGCTTGATTAGTAATTTCCTGTTCAACCTCGGCATTGTAATCCTGTGCAAGGGTCGGTGTGAATGTAACTGAATTGTATTTTGCCTTTGACCTGAGAGAACAAACCTCAGTATAATAGTCGGTTACAATTGCCTTGAATTTGTTAATGTAAATGTTTTTCATAAAATTATCTCCTTTTTTTGTTATATTTTTTATTAAGGGGTATATGTACCTCAAATGTAAAATCATCATTCCAGTGAATTTTGATGTTTAAATCATCATCAGCTGTCGGGATTTTCTTCTTTAAATCCTTAATTGAAATTTGAATTTCTTTTAAACGCTTGTTCATAAAAACCTCCCTTTAGTGCATTAAAGCATTAAAATCTGTTATTCTTTGTTAATAATTTCTTTTAAAGAATTAAGCTCCTGCTGTAAATCATCAATCGTTGTATAATCAGCCGATAAATTCAGAATTTTAACCGCTGTTTGTAGCTTGATATTTTCGCTTTTAGAATTAAGCAATTTTACAAGTGTCTTGCTTGCTCGCAAGGTGTTTTCAAGAAGGATTTGACTTGACTGCTGAAATAAGTTTTTCCGATACTCGGTCAGCAACGCTTGAAATTCGGGTGTCTGAACCCTTTTTGCGACAGTCTGACGGCAAATATTAAGTTGCTGAGCGGTTCTTGTCAAATTAAATCCGCTTGATACATAAGCCGTCAGGAGTTGTTCATTATTCAGCTTTGACATCTGAACAACCTCCGTGTCGCTTGTCGAAAACCTCAAATTCACAATTATTGAAATCCTCAGCAAGCCAAGTTCTAAAGAAAAGACCGCTTGCCTTATCAAAAATATAGCGTTTTGACGAAAGCTCGTCACGGGAGTTGCAAATCAATAATATAAATACATCGGATTTTGGATTTTTGATAATAGTAGCTTTTTCAACCGTAGAATTAGTTGCTAACAAATGAGCGATTAGCTGAATGTATTTTAATGATTCATACGATTCGAGTTTTAGCGTTTTGTAAAGTTCTGTCATATATGTTTCTCCTTTCTGAATAGATAATAGATAATGATAATAGATAACTATGTGTACATTTCTTACACAGATTAAATTTTGTGAAACAGTCTGAAAAGTCAGCTATAATCGTGCTTTTCAAGGTTTAGCAATAAAAATTTTTGTGTTTGTAACCTCGGTTATTGCCACTCTCGGAAACAGTCCGATTGCTGAATCACATATGACCTCGGAAATCCATTTTTATACACTTGAATTTTATGCTTATTAAATCCGTCACCAAGCTCTCGTTCGGCTATTTTCTCCGTTAGACTTCGTGAACCCTGTCCGTACAAAAATAAATGAATGTGGGGTGCTGTTCTATATCGAACTGCTGGATTAAAAATCCGTTTCGGCTTTCCGCCTCGTGGTGAAGTTTCATAGCGATAGGGCGTCCAATGTTTATGCGTTGACAGTCCCAAAATTCCCTCGAGTTCAGGATTTTTCAGCCGTGCATAATCAACAGCCCTACGAATACGGCGAAATGCCTTTAAAGCGGTATCATAATCACTAAATTGATTTAGGCACGGGAAATAAACCGTTTCAAATACATTGTCAGGTGTCCGCTCATCTAATGCCACAGAGTGCCAACTTTTATTGCCCTCGTCCTCCTGTAACAGTTCAGTTACAGAAATTTTCATTAGTTACTCCTCAATCAAACTCTTAATGTACGAATCCAGACGGCTTTTAACAATGCGAACATTCCTGCCGATATGCAGAACTGCATTTGCCTTTTGGGCAAGTGTTCGTGCCGAATTTAATCCGACCGCATACAGTTTACAGACCTCTGGCAGTGTCAGCAATTCAGCTGTTGAATAATCGTGTCTTGTACGCTCACGCATAGTCGTTTCCCTCCTCTCTAAAAAAAGATAAACGACCCCTATAATTCTCCACCTTTTTGGTATTTGAATTTTTGAAGTCGTTTTAATGTTTCAATCTTTTCAGTTTTCTTAAGATACCGCCTCTAAAATCACGGCCTTGTTCATTGTCTACATTATAGCACGGTTATCAGCATTTGTCAATATATTTTTTATAAGTTTTTAATATTTTTAATATAGTATAACACATTCAATGTACAGATAATAGTTTCTCCTCTCACTAAAAGTTGTATTTTTGTTGTAAAACCGTGAATTTTACATAACTATATATTAAATTCACCGCATAAATACTATGTTGTTTAGATTTTTATATTGTTTTCGGAATGAAAAGCATCTGTTTTTTCTGTTAATCAATCAAAACTCAAATAATTTCTTTATTTATTCGACGAAATAAAAAATTTTTTCAAAAATATAAAACAAATGTTTGATTTTTCTGAAAATATATGGTACAATCATACTGTAATTACAAACAAGGGGCGTTGCGATATGAAACCTTTAAGCAAAAGCCAACAGAAAATTTTCGATTATCTAAAGGAATGTGCAGGCGAGGGCAGAGTTCCGTCAGTTCGTGAAATCTGCGAAGAAACGGGACTGAGTTCAACATCAACCGTTCACCACCACCTCAAGGCACTTGAAGAAAAAGGTCTTATTTCACGAGAACACGGCGTGAACCGTTGTATTCAGATTAACGGTATGGAGAAAAACACCGATGTTCCTGTTTTGGGCAGAGTTGCGGCAGGTTATCCGATTCTTGCCGTTGAGAATATTGAATGTTATGTGCCTGTTCCCGACAGCTTAAAAAGGGGCAGAGAGCTTTTTGCTCTGCGTGTTCAGGGCGAAAGTATGATTAACGCAGGCATTTTCCCTGACGATATTTTAATTGTTCACCGCACACCTGTTGCGGAGAACGGCGAAATCGTTGTTGCTCTTGTCGGTGACGAGGCGACCGTAAAGCGTTTTTACAAAGAAAACGGTCACTTCAGACTTCAGCCTGAAAACGATAATTTTGAACCGATTATAGTTGACGAAGTCACTTTGCTCGGCAAGGTGATCTCGCTTGTAAGATATTTTGATTAAAAGGATTAGCTATGAAAGTTAAATTTTTCGACCTCAACGCAGACAAGCCGTTGAAATACGCAGTAATTTGTGCGAGATACAACGGAAAATGGGTTTTCTGCAAGCACAAAGAGCGTGATACATATGAAATTCCGGGCGGTCATCGTGAGGACGGCGAAGATATTGAAGCAACCGCAAAGCGTGAACTTTGGGAAGAAACGGGTGCAAAAGATTTCGACATCTATCCCGTGTGCATCTATTCATTCACGGATTACGGAATGCTCTATTTTGCGGAAATTCGCAGTTTTGGAGAACTGCCGCCGCTTGAAATTGAAAAGATTAATCTTTTTGACGATATACCAAAAAATTTGACATATCCTGCAATTCAGCCGTACCTTTTTGAGAGAGTACAGGAGTTTTTAGAAACGAAGTAACCAAGTACTGTTTGCAATCCGCAACAAAAATATATTGAGAGGAAGTGATAAAATGCGTGACTATGTGATTTACGATATGTACACAGATGACAGAATGTTTCGTTACGAGGTCTATAAGCACCCGAACGGAATGTATGAAGTGTGTGTTCAGTCGAGAGAGGCGGAAGATTTTGCCGTGAACGAGCAGTACCTCTACTGCGACATTCCCGAAGAAGTCACACATTTTACCGACACCCTCGAAAGAGCTATAGAAATCGGCGATTGCAAGCTGTGCAAAGTAAGTGCTTAATTAACAGACATCTGTCTTTGCAGAAACAGTTTAATAAAATTCACGGTCGGATGACAGCTTGCCAAATGCAAGCATTGTCGCCCGACCGTTTTTATTTATATAAAATTATATATTGCCGATTATTTCACCCTGTATTTTGGCGGTTCGGTTTCATAGACATTGTTGCCGTTGCTGTCGATTGCAACTATGCACGGAAAATCTTCAACCTCATATCTGCGAACAGCCTCTGTGCCTAAATCTTCATAGCAAAGAATCTCCTCGCTCTTGATGCTCTTGGCGATAAGTGCCGCCGCACCGCCGATTGCGACAAGATACACGCCCTTGTTGCGAACAATCGCATCGACAACTTCTTTATTTCTTGCGCCTTTGCCTATCATTCCTTTGAGTCCGAGGTCAAGCAGTGACGGAGCGTACTTATCCATACGATAGCTTGATGTCGGACCTGCAGGACCTACTGCATAACCGGGCTTTGCAGGAGCAGGACCAACATAATAGATAAGCTCGCCTTTGATGTCAACGGGAAGTTTTTCGCCCTTCTGAATCAATTCATAAAGTCTTTTGTGTGCGGCATCTCTGCCTGTGATGATTGAACCCGAGAGCAGAACGCTGTCGCCTGCTTTAAGATTTTTAATATCTTCGTCCGTAATCGGAAGTGTAATTTTCTTTTCCACAGCTTTTCCTCCTCAGATTGTTGCACTTGCGTGTCTTGCGGCATGGCAACAGATGTTGACCGCAACAGGCATTCCTGCAATGTGTGTGGGTGAAGTTTCGATATTCACGCCGATTGCGGTTGTATTGCCGCCAAGTCCTGCAGGACCGAATCCCATTTTATTGATTTCGGTAAGGAGCTCGTCCTCAAGCTGTGCATAGCGTTCATCTTCATTTTTGGAATCAATCGGACGGAAGGTTGCTTTTTTTGCAAGCTGGGCGGCTCTTTCAAAAGTACCGCCGATTCCGACACCGACAACCATAGGAGGACAGGGATTTGGACCTGCCTGAAAAACAGTATCAAGAATAAACTGCTTAACACCCTCAATGCCCTTTGACGGGGTGAGCATTTTTATCTGCGACATATTTTCACTGCCGAAGCCCTTACCGCCGGCGGTAATTTTAATCTGATTTCCGCTGACGATTTTTGTGTGGATAATTGCAGGAGTGTTATCCTTTGTATTAATTCTGTCGAAAACAGGATCATTTACTACACTCTTGCGAAGGTAGCCGTCAATATAGGCTCTGCGAACACCCTCGTTGACAGCCTCATCAAAACTGCCGTCTTCAATAACAACCCTGTCACCGTATTCAACAAAGAGGACAGCCATACCTGTATCCTGACAAAGCGGAACTTCTTCACGAGCCGCAATTTTATCGTTTTCGATAATCTGTGAAAGTACACTTTTGCCTACAGGCGAGCTTTCGTTATCCCTTGCGGTTTCAAGGGCGCACATAATGTCTTTGCCGATAAAATAGTTGCAGTCGGTAAACAGCTTTTTAACCGTATCACATACCGTCTGCGCCTTGATTTTTCTTATTTCCATATCCGAACTCCTCAAAGTGATTTTAATTATATTATAAATCTTTTTTATCTGTATTTCAATAAGCAATAAAATGTGATATAATCAGTTTGTTATAACATTTATGAATGTCACAATCGAATCGGTAGCGGCAATCAGTGATTGCCACTTGTTTTGGTTGCAAAACCAAAACGAACAAATATACATCTGCAATAAGCGTTTTAATCAATAACATACGATAAACAAATGGTTTGTATTTAATCGAACCGATTTTACAATCGTTTCGATTGGCGTTCACTGAACGCCGCTACTGTTTGTACAAACGGTAACAATGCTACGCTCGGGCAAAATATGTTGCGGATTTTTCAAACTGTCTGCACGAATAGGGAACGGCGCTACTGATTTGAGTCACAATTTCTCCCACCGATTTAATCAAATACGGTTGCTTTATTCGGCAGAATTGGTATAATAATTTACAGAACATAACTCATTAAAATTCAGACATTAAAGAAAAAGGTGATTAACATTGTCTTTTCCACAGGATAAAATAAGAAATTTCAGCATTATTGCTCACATTGACCACGGCAAGAGTACGCTTGCAGACAGAATTCTTGAGCAGACCAACTCCGTTTCCGAAAGGGATATGGAGGCGCAGCTGCTTGATGACATGGACCTTGAGCGTGAGCGTGGCATTACAATCAAGGCGAGGGCGGTTAGCGTTATCTACAAAGCCGATGACGGGGAAGAATATCTTTTTAACCTCATCGACACCCCCGGTCATGTTGACTTCAATTACGAGGTTTCCCGTTCACTGGCAGCTTGTGAGGGCGCTATTCTTGTTGTTGACGCATCACAGGGCATTGAGGCGCAGACTCTTGCAAACACATATCTTGCCGTTGACAGCGGACTTGAAATTGTTCCCGTTGTCAACAAAATTGATTTGCCGAGTGCCGATCCCGACAGGGTTATTCAGGAAATCGAAGATGTAATCGGTATTCCTGCCGAGGATGCTCCGAAAATTTCCGCAAAGGCAGGAATCAACATTCACGCAGTTCTTGAAAAGGTTGTTCACGATATTCCTGCTCCGACAGGCGACATCAACGCTCCTCTGCGTGCATTGATTTTTGACAGCTACTACGACAGCTACAAAGGCGTAATTATATATGTAAGGCTCAAAGAGGGACAGATTCACCCGGGCGATGAATTCAAGCTTATGGCAACGGGCAGTGTGTTCAATGTTGTTGAGTGCGGACTTATGCACGCAACCGCCCCCGAAAAGACCGACGGTCTTTATGCAGGCGAGGTTGGCTACATCACGGGTTCAATCAAGACTCTTGCAGACGCAAAGGTCGGCGACACGGTTACACTCACATCAAATCCCGCAGAAGAACCGCTCCCCGGCTACCGTGAGGCACAGCCTATGGTTTTCTGCGGTATCTACCCTGTTGACGGCGCAAGATACGGCGACCTTAAAGATGCACTTGAAAAGCTTCAGCTTAACGATGCGGCTCTTTCGTTTGATCCCGAAACATCGGTTGCCCTCGGATTCGGTTTCCGTTGCGGATTTTTGGGACTGCTCCACATGGAAATCATTCAGGAGCGACTTGAAAGAGAATATCAGCTTGACCTCATCACAACCGCACCGAGTGTAATTTACAGAATCACACGCACAGACGGCACAGTTGAGATGATTGACAACCCGACAAACTACCCCGATCCGTCACTTATTCAAATGGCGGAAGAGCCTGTAACAGACGCTCACATCTATGCACCTAAGGAATATGTCGGCAATATTATGGAGCTTTGTCAGGACAGACGAGGAACTTTTGTCGATATGCAGTATATTGATGCAGACCGTGTTGATTTACACTATGTACTTCCGCTTGCCGAAATAATCTACGACTTTTTCGACACGCTCAAATCACGCACAAGAGGTTATGCATCATTCGACTATGAGCTTAAAGAATATGTTCAGAGCAACCTTGTTAAGCTCGATATTATGCTTAACGGCGAGGTTGTCGATGCACTTTCGTTCATCATTCACGCCGACAAGGCATATTCAAGGGCAAGAAAGATGGCTGAGAAGTTAAAGGAAAAGATTCCGAGACAGCTCTTTGAAATTCCGATTCAGGCTTGCATCGGAGGTAAAATTATTGCCAGAGAAACCGTAAAGGCTATGCGTAAGGATGTACTTGCCAAGTGCTACGGCGGTGATATTTCCCGTAAGAAAAAACTCCTTGAAAAACAAAAAGAAGGTAAAAAGCGTATGCGCCAGCTCGGTTCTGTTGAAGTTCCGCAGGAGGCATTTATGGCGGTTCTCAAGCTTGATACGGATTAACGGTGAAGATATGAAAGAACTTGCTATGTTTTACAACTTTTCGGACGAAAGATTTCGCAAGGCAAAGTTTGCGCTTATGCCGTTGAAAATTCAGGTTAAAAAGGTTGAAAAAGAAGATTTCAATCAGCCTATCGGCTACCTTGCAGGTATCAAAGGCGTTGAGCCTGTGGCAGAAAAGTTTGACGGTGACGGCTTTGACGAAGAAATGATTGTCATGCACAATTTCACAAATAAGACAATTGATTCGCTCATCAAGGCACTGAACAAGTGCGGTGTCGGACGAGTTCCGCTCAAGGCGGTTATTACTCCCACAAGCAAAGATTGGGACAGTCTGACGCTTATCAAAGCACTTAAAGCCGACCATGAGGAAATGCTTAAAAAATTGAAAACGAAAAGTTGAAAATGGAAAATGAAAGTCGGGAAGACAGTTTGCAAAATGCAAAACAATGTCTTCCCGACTGTTTTTTGTTTATATGAAATATGAAATTACCGCCGCATTATTACAATCAATTTTTAAGAATTTTCTCAATCAATTGTGCAACACCATCGTTATTATTTGACGGGATTACGATATCGGCACGGGCAAGGCATTTTTGACTTGCATTTTCAACAGCCGCACCAAGTCCCGACTCGGCAATCATGTCGGCGTCGTTATCTGCATTTCCGCAGGCGCAGACATTTTCCATGCCGATATTCAAAAAGTCACACAAACGCAGGAGTGCCTTCGCCTTTGATGCCTCTGCCGACATAATCTCGACAAAATGGTCGGTTGAAGTCGTAATTTCAACGCTGTTGCAAGCCTTTTCGATACTGCTCCACAGCCTGTTGCGAAGCTTTTCGTCCGTACTTATAATGCTGATGAGGTCAAGCTCATTTCTATGCTTGCTCAAAAAGCTTCTCATATCGACAATCTTGCCGTGGCATGAACGGGTGTATTCAAAATATTCAGGCTCACAGCCGTAGTCAAGCGGTCTATGCACATATCTGACATCGGCATATGTAAATCCGTCAATAAATCCCTCAAGAATAACATCGTCATTACGCACAGCACCGAGAATTTTCAACACATCATCGGGTAAAATCAGCGAACGGTGAACCGTTTTACCGCACTTGCTTATTACAGCACCGTTCGAGGTAATCGCATAGTCCAGACCGACAATGTTCATCACGCTGTCGGGCATCATAACGAACGGTCTGCCGCTTGCCGCAACAACGGTTATTCCGCTTTTGATCGCAGATTCAATGGCAGTTTGCGTTCGTTTGCTCAAGGTGTCGCTGTCGGCAAGAGTTGTGCCGTCAAGGTCAAGCGCAATCAGCTTTATATCTTTCATCTTATCCATACAAATCCCTCTGTCAGATTTTCTTCGGGCAAAATCCGTTCATACAGCATTCTTCACATTTTGCCTTTCTTGCGGTGCAGACTGCTCTGCCGTGCAGAACAAGTCGGTGACAAAAATCGTTGCTTTCATCGGGCGGCAAAAGCTCACGCAATGCAAATTCAATCTTTTTCTGATCCTTTAAATCGTGAAGTCCGAGCCTTTTTGTAATGCGTATGCAATGTGTATCAACCACAACCGCAGGCTGACCGAAAATGTCACCGCACACAAGATTTGCGGTTTTTCTGCCGATTCCGGGGAGTTTTGTCAAATCGTCAATATTATCGGGAACGACACCGCCAAAATCGTCACAAAGCATTCTTGCCATTTCGACAATATCTTTTGATTTGGTCTTATAAAGTCCGCAGCTTTTTATATACTCAGCAACTTCTTCGGGAGTTGAGTCGGCAAAATCTTGAGCCGTTTTGAACCTGTCAAACAACGAAGGAGTGACCATATTAACCCTTGCGTCCGTGCATTGAGCGGCAAGCCTTGTTGCAATGAGCAGCTGCAACGGATCTGTGTAGACAAGCGAACATATTGCGTCGGGATATTCTTTTTTCAAGGCATGAACAGCGTTCACGGCAATTTCTTTTTTAGTCATAAATTCACCCCGTAATTTTAAAAAATGCAAAAACGCGATTAAATACTGTTTTCTCCAGTATAACACAAAAATTCTGCTATTGCAATCAGGATAAAAAACTGGTACAATAGACACATAAAAGTTAGAAATTTGTTTCGGAGGACAAAAAATGTACAATAATTACATTTTTGACTTATACGGCACTCTTATCGACATTAATACAGATGAATGGAACGATGATTTGTGGAAGAAAATTGCCATTCTCTATGCCTACAAGGGTGCACACTACACATATGACGAGCTTAACGAAGAGTACGACAGACTTGTTCAGGCTGAAAAAAAGGCTGTTCTCAAGAAGTCTCCCGACACAAAAGTTGTTGACATCAAAATTGAAAAGGTTTTCCGTAAGCTATTTACACAGAAAGGCGTTAAGGTTACAAAAGCCGAGGTGCTTTTTATTGCCGAGGCATTCCGTTGCTACTCAACAAAGTACATCAAGCTTTATGACGGTGTAATCGACCTTCTCGACACGCTCAAAGCAAACGGCAAAAAGATTTATCTTCTCTCAAACGCACAGCGTTCATTCACAGAAAATGAGCTGAATATGTTTGATCTGACAAAATATTTTGACGGCATTTGCATCAGCTCTGACGAAGAATGTTCTAAGCCTGACGAAAAATATTTCAAAACACTTTTTGACCGTTACGGACTTGAAAAGAGCGAGTCAATTATGATTGGCAACGACTATATCAGCGATATCGGCGGTGCTGCTGATTTCGGTATCGACAGCCTGTACATTCACCAGAGCATTTCCCCCGAAATTGACGGCGAACTCCGCAGTACATATAAGGTTATGGACGGCGATGTGTTCAAAATCAAGAAACTTATTGTAAAGTAATAAAAGAATTCAACTGCACCTGATTTTACGGGTGCAGTTTTTAGCATAAATAGTGTATATTTTATCTGTAGTTATGCACACTATAACAAAGGAAGTGTGCAGATGAAACGCAAAGTACCCGATTACAAAAAGATTTTAACACCAAGTGATTTAGAGCTTAACACCTGTTCAAATCAGGATTGCACAGGGCTAATCCCAACAGCAGTCAAAAATCCAGCCGAGGCTGATTCATACGAAGAACTCTATCCATATATAACCGTTGTGTCGCCGACTTTACAAGATAATCCGAATAAAATTAACGCCGACACCAAAAAAAGAAACCGATTATAAAATACAAAAAGCAGAGTATATTGACCTACAATCCCATAAATCGGAATTAACGAAAAACGGGAATTAAGTTAAATATACTCTGCTTTAATTTCACGAAAAAGTTACTAAATGAAATTTTCTGAACAAGCTAACCATAAAATGTAATCAACTTCAGCAGGACGTTTTCCGATAAGCTCTGCTGTTTCTGAAATAATGTCAAACACCTCGTAATCGGGAACTTCTTTTCTTCCAGAAAATCCCAATCCGTTACAACCCAAAACATTCTTCATGTAGGCATTGGGATTTGCTAAGTCATAGCCTACATTTCTGAGGTATTCGGCAACAAGCGAAGCTGCCATTTGAGTCATCTTATCTTCACTTTTACCGTCAGCAAGATTACTAACAAGGCTTTTGAGGGAAGTATCCTTTTCAACAAATGTATTGTAGTAATTATCAATACTGCCGTACTCTATTTCAAACTTAAGTAATTTTGGTACATTATCAAATACTAAAGCCCTCATCTGAGCTCCGATTGTTACAGTACCAAGAGTAAATTTCTCAAGCTCTAACACCAAATCGGCAGGATTACAGCTAAGAATATAGTCAGGATTGTAGCCGTGGAAAATCTTATCAACTGCTGTTATTTCGCCTGTATCAATATCAAAATATTCCATGAATTTACTCCATCTGCCACCGTTGCTGAGCATTGAGTAAACCATAGCCTTTATGTGTTCCTCGGTTGTATAATGTTTGCCGTTTTCTCTGTTATCAATCTGATGTTTGATATATGTATTTTCCCAAAACATTATTTTGCAGTCATCACCGTACTTTTCTTTCATAGCCGTACGAGTAAGGCTGTCAATTGCATTTATGGCAAAACTCATAACATTTTTTGAATTGAAATTCATAATCATTCTCCTATAATTTATACATCCTCGTATGTATAATATAAGTTCAAATCAAAGATTAACAACATTTTATTTATTGAAACGTTCATCTAACTTAGCATTCTGTGATTTCATCATTTTATTAAGGTTATGACGCTGAATAATGCCTGCGGTATTTGCAAGGTTTTGATCTCTTCGTGTTTTTGCAAGAACTTCATTTCCCTCATCTACTGCATCATAAAGTGCGTCAAAGCCCGAAATCATAGAAGAATGCATACTGTTAATAGCTCCCGTAACTCTGCCGCTGGCATTGATAACGGTATTTTTTAAACTCTCTTCATTATATAAATCTACTGCTCGTTCATAAGTAATATCGGATGTGCTTAACTCATCATACAACCATTGCAAAATTACAAAGTTCCTGTATCTGTTTGAAATAAGCTGAGTTGATGCGTACAAAGCTTCAAGCGTATCTTTGTTAAACTGAACCTCTTCATCAAGCATTTCAATTTTAATTTTCTTGGCAATTTTCCAAGATTCGTATTCTTGATTGTATGACGGCATAATCACATTATTATACTGTTCAAGGTCCGACTCATATTTCTTATCAATATCGGCTTGTTGCTTTGCAACCTCTTCGTTAATTTTCTGCTGTTCAGCCAAAGCGGATTCTTTTGCATTTTTAAGCGCTGATTGATAATCATCCCTTTGCATTAGTTCATTCAACATAGCACGCTTCTTTTCGCAATATTTTGCAAATGCGTAGAGTATAAACGGCCAAACCAAGAGAGATATAACGATATACAAAATTTCGCCTCTGAGAAAATCTGTAAAAGTATAGTTTACTTTTGGCTCAGGAGGCATTTTAATGGTCACTTTGGGAACTTCAAGTTGTTTATGCACCGGAGCTGTGGGTTTAGCTTTAAATTTTTTGCATTTTTGTTTAGACAACTCTTCCTCACCGATTTTTATTGCCGCTGTAAGCATCATAGCGTCTTTAACAATTTCAACTTCCTGTTCATGCGTATATTTGCTCATAGTAATTTCCTTTCCGTATAAATTATTTTGCAGTATGTTCTTGCTGATTTGTTCATACCTAACAATCAACAGGATTATTGTATCTGTTTATAATTTCAAAGATTTTGTCACCTATTTACAAGAGTTGATATATCTTGTACTATTTAAGATTTAAATGTAAAGCACTTTTTTATATATTGTAATCCGTGTTTCTAGTTTTGTCAACTAGTATTTAGTATTTTTAACCATTATTGCGTATCTTCCATTAAAATAATTATGGGTGATTACTATGAAATTCAGCGAAAAATTACGCTTGCTTATAGATGAGTTTGACATTACACAAAAGCAATTTGCAAATGACCTTAATATTGCCCCGTCAACAATAGGTGGATATGTACAAGGTGTAAGCGAGCCTGATTTTGAAACCTTAAAAAGAATAGCCTTATATTTTAATGTGTCGGCAGACTATCTTTTGGGCATACAGGAAAACAAAACAAATAGTCTTGCGGAAGTAGAGTTACTTCGTGTATTCCGCTCAATGACAAATGAACAGCAACAATTGTTCATTGAACAAGGCAAAGTATTTACTAAAGCAAATAATAAACTAAAGGCAAGAAAAATGACAAAATCATCTTAATTGATTTTCGGAAGTAAATTGAATATTCCGATAAAACAAAAACAGCGGAAGCAATGCGTTTGTGCATTACTTCCGCCGATTTTATATTTTCAATTTTAATCTGAAGGAATTATTTTGTATAGCCGTGTTCTTTACACATCATATCGTAATAACCGACTACGAAAAAGTCTGTATGCTCATTTTTAACATACGGACCATAGGTAATGTACGGGTACCTTGGAGAAATATTATAGTTACCGTAAGCATACCAACGCATTGTATCATCAAAATACTGTATACCATCCTGCTCGTCAAGGAAAATATGATTGTTTCCAAAGTCGCCATTAAGACCAACAATAAATTTTTGTAAATCAGTAGCGGCAATGACCGATATATCACTTTCATACTTTGCTACATTTGTTAACATCTTCTGCGCACCTGTAAATTCAACCTCATGGGCGATATATTTCTGAATAAGGGTAGCATCGACAACATTAACAACACCGTCTTTGTTCACATCACCTTTTAAAGTATAGGCATTCGTCATCTTGTTGTACACAGCAAGAAGTTCGTTGTAGGCATTTGTAATAGCCCAAACATCGTAATCATTAGTGCCTGCAATATACGGCTCTAAGTCGGTTTTTAATTCAGCAAGCTTATACTGAAATTCGTTCCATTGCTCATCAGAATACCAGTTGTTGTAATTCTGTTCCTTACAGGCATTATCGTAAGCAGTTTTAGCATATGCAACATCAACATGAAGGTTATAAGCGGCACTATACAGCTTGTCCTTCATATTTTTATATTCCTCGGCTGTTGCAAGTTCGTCCTGATTATAAAGATTGTATGCAGCATTATATGTATCACCTGCAACACAGTTATAGATTCTCGCCTCACCAATGTTTGTGTTGAGAATTTTAAATGCGTCAAGAAGCCAGCCAAGTTTCTCACGCTCTATTTCAGTTTCGGACTTTTCATTTTCAGCAGCAAATGTTGTTAAAATGAAAGATGAAACCGCCAAAATTCCAACGAGTATGATTGATAATAATTTTTTCATTGTTTATCCCCCTATATCATCTTCTGTATCAATGTGCTGTACCATCCAAATTTACATCATAGTTTTTAGAACTGTTATCATTGTACCATATACAGTAATTATAATCAATACTATTTCAATATTTGGTTATAAAATATTCCTTCATTTTTTGTGAAATATAAACAAAAAAGCACCACATTATGTGGTGCTGAAAGTTCAAATGAACCACCGATTACTCGGTGTATATAAAAGGGTAAACACCCTGAAAACTGAATAAAGGAAAGAAGATTAAGAAGAAAGATTAGTTAAATTCATATTGGAATGACCAATCGGGTTAAAGTATATACTACACAGCTGACCAAAGAAATCTTGTGGTCAAGCCCTCGACCTATTAGTACTGCCAAGCTGAATGCCTCACGGCACTTACACACGCAGCCTATCAACCTCGTAGTCTTCAAGGGGTCTTACTCGTTATACGATGGGATATCTAATCTTGGAGTCGGCTTCACGCTTAGATGCTTTCAGCGTTTATCCGTTCCGCACATAGCTGCCCAGCTGTGCCACTGGCGTGACAA
>ENA-OPMG01000124-OPMG01000124.1-human-gut-metagenome-genome-assembly--contig:-NODE-124-length-49071-cov-132.572119_pt1 | contig 49071 bp, 39 predicted proteins | sample MGYA00241522_ERZ501741 | MGnify/ENA primary metagenome ERZ501741 (study PRJEB25962, sample SAMEA2042616) | human gut metagenome | biome: human gut; feature: human-associated habitat; material: faeces...
CTGGATCTTTTGTCACGGCTGGGGTTGGAAAGTTAATCGGATTGGGAAACCTTTAATTAAATCCATTTTTTAGTGGATCAAATTTAGCATCTTTCATTCTTAAATATTCTTGAACAAATCCCTCCCTTGATGTAGCAGCTTCTTTGAAGTCATGGTTAATGCATTTAACTTTATATTTCCTCTCAATCCTCTTTATAGATGTCCACATGCGTTTTTTTGGGCCTTTTCCAATATACTTTCTTCCATCACTGAAATCAAGTTCATAGGAACCAGAGCATTCATTGTGTACGATTGCTCCTACCTTTCCAATCGCATAGGTATGACAGCTCATGACGTTGAGGTTATAGACCTTGATCTTGGAAGCTAGTTTCTTCTTTGTTATTTTGGTAATCTTCTGGTCTTTGCCTAATGTCTTAAGGATATCGTTAGTAGTAAGGTCCTCAGCTTTCTTCCAACCTTTAGCCGTTAAGAAGTTGTGTCCAGGAGTGCAGGTGATAGTCTCATCACCAACATTGATTTCAACTAGTTCTTCAGTCTCGTTGATATAAGTATCAGTGACAGGCATCCCCTCGTATCTACCAGTATTGTCGTCGTAGGCAAGAACCGTATCGCCCTTCTTGATCTCCTCGATTCTCCTTAATCCAACAGCAGTCATTACCATCGTTCCAGCGATGAAGCAGTAGGACGGGTTAATAGCTCCAGAGATTGCACCTCCGATGGCACCGAACATGAATCCGTCGGCCGCCCCGTCGATGGCTCCGGACAAAGCACCTTTTAAGGCACCTTCCCAAGATCCTGTCTTGATACCTTCAGTAATGGCACCTTGGATAGCTCCCGTAACGGCACCAGTCACGGCACCGATAACAGCACCCTTAACGGCTCCGACCAACATGGAAGTAGCGATACAAGAAACACCAAATCCACCAGTAGCCACAACCGCAATAGCGCATATGGCGATGACAGCTAAACCGATGCAGAGCTTAGTAGCCCAAGAAGGCCAGTTTCCACCCTCATCGGAGAGGTTGATAGGATTGTTCTTGCAGTAGGCGAATAGGTTCATGACCATGGTGTCTCCAACTTGACCGATCTCACCATCAGCGGAGATGAATCTTCCGAGTTCAGGGCTGTAATAACGAGACTTGAGGTAATAGAAACCAGTCTCGTTATCGAAGAAGTATCCCTTGAACTTGAACGGATTGACCTTAGCAGCCAATCTTGCTTCATCAATATCAGCGATAGTTTCAGTAACTTCACCGAAGTCGCCATAGGCATAGGAGACTAGCTTAGTTCCAGTAGAGTCGATAACGGCATTGATGTTTCCGAGGATATCCCTATCGTAGAAGTAATCCTTGCCGTTGACGGAGAATCCTACGAGAGCATTGGCCTCATCGTAGTGGAAGAAAACGGTATTGGATCCGTTCTTATCATCGACTTTCATCGAACAGAGGGAGTCACCATCGTAGATGTATCTCTCGGTTCTCTTGCCATCAGTCTTAGAGAGGCGGAGACCATTAGGATTGTAGGAATAGGTGTATCCAGAAGCGGTAGCAAGTCTCCTTCCAGTCCAAGTCATCTCGATTCTCTTATCAGGGAAAGCAATCAAAGTGGGATTGCCGATGAAAGCATCCTTATACTCGATAGTCGTTCCGTCGCCTCGAGAGACGAGTCTGTCCTTAAGAGTAGCATCGTAGGTGTAACCGATTCCGTCCTTGGTGAGGATGTTATTGTTGGAATCGTAGGTGTAGGTATGCTTGACACCATCGACATCGGATGAGATGAGTCTAGAGAGTGAATCATAGGCATACTTCTTTGTTGAAACTGCCTTACCATCCTTATCCTTGGTCACAACATCGGTCGCATTACCCATGGAATCATAGGTGTAGCCGATAGTATTTCCAGAGTAGTCGTTCTCGCTTCCAACCCTAGTCGTGGTGTAAGTTCCGTTCTTAGCGTAGGTAAGCTTCTTAGTAAGGACCTTTCCATCAGCGTAGATCCTCTTCTCAGAGGTTCTCCCGATGCTGTCGTAGTAGGTTCTAACTGAGACGGAGGAGATAGAATCGGTCACTGTCTTTGGATCACACTTGGAATTGGAGAAGACGAGCATCTCGAGTGTTCCCTCAAGGTGATTGCTAGCAACTCCATCAGGACCGATTAGGCATCCGATGGCGGTCTCGCAGCCATCGAGGCTGAACTCAGGAACTGCAATCTCTTTGGTCTGACCATCGATACAGATAGAGATCTTACCGTCACCGAAGGAGATAGCAATTTGATGCCATGTACCAGCGGTGACTTTGAAGCCAGTATCCTCAAGCTTGGTTCCACTGATTAGAAGAATGTTTCCGTTGGCGATATGGAGTCCTAGCTTCTCAGTTCCTTGATCATCTTTCGAGGAGAGAATCACCTGATCCGAGGATAGTTCATCGATCTTAAAGCGGACTCCGATAGTTCCGTGATCCTTCAAGAGGAGGTCATAGGAGAGCTTGGATGAGATTCCGGGAGTGAGGGATGCAAGGCTAGAGTAGCTTCCATAGACATGTCTGTGGACAGCATTCTCACCATTGTCATCGAAGAAGAACATTCCGGGCTTGGAGTTCTTGTAGGATTTCTCGATAGAGACGTGAGACTTGGGCTCCATGCCCTTCAAGGAAGTGAGACTTCCGTTTAGGGAGACAACATCGAATCCCTTCAACTTCTCTGGGTTGAAGTAGGTAACCCCACTAGCGCCATCGATGATGTTCTTCTCGCGGAGGTACTTAACACCCTCACTGAAGATGGCATCGAATTCCTCCTTGCTGATCTTGGAACTACCGACAGAAGCGTAGGCAAGCCTGAACGCCATGTTGACGGGATGCTCCTCGGTTTCGGAGGCCCCGGAAGTGGACGAGATTTTGTGGAGCTCATCCTGACTGAGGGCCTGGGACGGGGCACCGACGAGGAAGTACTTGAGGTAATCGAAGTAACCGTTAGAAGCATAGGTCTCTTCCTTAACCTCGCCATTGAGGATGACCTTGACGTTGAACTGGCCATTCCCCTTCTCGATTTCGAAGCCGACGAGGTTCCAGACGCCTTTTTCGATGGAATTCGCGGTGGTGATGCTGTGATTACCGCCGGTGAACTGGTCGAGGAAAGTGAGCTTTCCGTCCGGATTAACGCTGAGGGAAAAGCCTATCTTGTCGATCTCGCCCCTGGCGAAGGCGAAGACCCTCTGCTCTCCGTTGATTTCGCCAGTGGGCTTAATCCAGCCGAACACGGTTTTCCTGACCCGATTGAAGTCGTTTTCCCAAGAGTATCGGCTGAAGTAATTCTTTGCGGTGGATTTCTCATTCCTCTTCGTGTTGAAGCCGTCGGTCTGATAGCAGATGATGGCGTTGTCCTTCTTGAAGCTCAGCGAAGCGACGGCGTCTCCGAGCGGACTCTTGTCCTCAACATCGATGGCGTCGGCGAAGGAGGTGCTAAGGGTGTATTTCCCGCCGAAGCAGGCATCGAATCCGCTTCCGCCCTTGATCACCTCATCGGGGAAAGCCCTGGAGAGACGGGTCAGATAGCCGGAAGGCGTGTAGTCGTTGTACTCGCACTTGTATTCGTAGTCATAGCCCATGGCCATGCCGAAAGCGAAGACGCTCTCCTTCTGGAGGTTACCGAGATTGTCATAGGAGTATCTGAAGACGTTGTTATCGGTATCGCACACTCTGGTAGCATTGCCATTGCCATCGTATGAGAAGTAGGTTTTGATGCCGTTGACTGCGTCATCGAGCTCACAGATCTCATCCTTCTCGTTGTAGATGTAGGATGCAATACTATTTCCATCGAGCTTGATGGAGGATAGCCTCTTCTTGTCGTCATACTCAAAGGAGTAACATCCAGAGGACTCATCAGCGCCGAAATACTGCTTGGTAGGAAGACCGGTGTTGATGCCATTGACTTTATCCTCATAGATGGTCTTAGAAAAGGTCTTGCCATCGACAGTGACTGTCTTGATCTGTTGGTCGCCAGAGTACTCAAAGCCATAAGTAGTGCCGTTATCGCACTTCATGCTGGTGAGATTTCCGTGATCGTCGTATCCGTAGTCGACTTTGGAGATGGCGCCATCCTTTCCTTTGGTAGATTGGGATGTTAACTCACCTTTCTGTCCATAGTCATAGTCAGTGACAGCGCCGTTAGCATCGGTCTTAGAGTAGTTCTTGTTGTGTTCATCGTAAGAGAAGGTGGTCGTGTTGCCCGAATCATCCGTCTGACTGATCTCGTTACCATAGCTGTCGTGGTCAGCATGGGTTACGATCTTCTCACCATCCCTAGATGTAAGGAAGGTGTAGTTCTTCTTGCCGGAGGCGTCATAAGTGAAGGCGACCTTGGTGTTTTGGTTAGAGGCAATCTGACTAACACGCTTGTATCGGTCGTAGGTATAGCGATAGCTATCTCCGCTCTCATCAGTAGCTTCGGTGACCTCTCCATCCTCACCATAGGTGATGTTGGATGCCTTGCCATCGTCTCCGACGAGCTCGGTCATGTTCTTCTTCTCGGTGTAGCTGTAGCGTTTGCCGAAGTTATCGCGATAGAGCTGGACGGCATCGACATAGCAGGGATTGCCGGTGTCGGCTGCAATCTCGATAGTGACCTTGTCGTACTCGTTCTCGGCGATGATGCCTCTAGTGAGGACCTGCCACTTCTCGAAATTGGAATCGAATTCAAAGCGATAATCTTTGGAATCACCATTCTTGTAGTGGAGGGTTACAGTCGCAGTGAACTCATCATTTTGAGTAGCCAGAGTATGACCGAAGAGAGTGAAGACAAGCTCGTCTCCAGCATCGCCCGACATGTTGATAGTTTGAGTAGCAGTATCCTTAGTATAACCACCGAGCTTAAGTACCTTGTTTCCAAGAGTCTTAGAGAAAGCCTCGGCATGAGGATTATCAGTAACGTAGGCACCAGTAAGATCCCAGCCAGAACCTTCATTCTCGAAGTAGCCGTTTCTGACGAAGTTGTATCTAACCTTGTGGTCGCCATAGGAGAGATGGATGTCATCGAGGTAGGCGGTGTACTCACCACCAGTCAAGGTGATTGTGAGCTTCAACTTGAGGTTAGAGATTTTAGAACCGCCAGGAATCTCGACAGGATTACCATCAAGTGCTCTCCAAGGGAATGTGCCATCGATATCGTTAGAGATTTCGTAACTATTGGCCTTGGAAACGGTCTTGGTTTCGGTAGTCGTGCTACCACTAGAGTTTCCCCCGACCTGATAGCTCTCTTCCTCATCGTAGGAGAGATCGAGCTTGAGCGTAATCTGCTTGGCCTTCACATTCCCGACAGCCTTAGCAAAGGCAGAGAAAGCGTAGACTCCAGCATTGGGATCCTTGATTTCCTGAGAGAAGACGATGTCATCTGTTCCTTTCTCAATCCTGAGACAGCGTTGTCCATAGACACCACCATCGATAGCTTTGAATGAGGAAGCATTGCCTTTCTCAAGAATCCACTCAGAGTTCGTGAAGAAATCGTCGCTTCCGCTATCGAAGGAGTTGTTCTCAATGAGATTTCTCTCGTTGATCTGAACCTTGGATTCGGAGGAAACTTCGCTCATGTTCCCTTCATCGGCGCTATGGGCGTAGTTTCTGACCATCGACTTCCCCTCATCGTCGACTATGGACTTGCATCTTCCGTAATAGTCGAAGAAATAGTCGACGAAGTTGCCGTCGAAACAGGTAACTCTGGTCTGATAGGCAAAGTAATCGTATATGGTTGGCTGATTGTATTCTGGGCTCTCTATGTATTTGCGTATGATTTTGGAGACTTTGCCGCCTGCGTGCTCGACGGCTACCGCTATGCCGTTGGTCGTATCCTCGATAGAAGAAAGCCTTCCGCCAGACCAGACGAACCTGGCGATGGAAGCTTGGTTGCTCTTGGACTCGATTCGGAAGTAGACGGAGCTGATGTTCTCACCATCGTAGGCGATTTGGGCCACGGAAATGCAGGCGCCCCTGGAATTGTAGGCGATGACCTCGGAAACCTTCCCGGCGCTGTAGGAGAGGTCGATATGCTCCCCTTTGCCATTCTCGATTTTGGCAAGGCCATTGCCATCGTACGAAAGGGCAAGCTTGCCACCATCGGCGAACGCATAGCCCGTGACTACGTAAGAGCCGCCGTAAGAGCTCCCCATGGTTACTTTATTACCAGCCTTATCCACGATGATTAGAGCGGTCTTATCATCCTTGAGACAGAGATATTCAGCACTAGTTAGTGGCATGAAGTAGATTCCGGACCACGGCGCATCGGGAGTTATGGAGTATCTGGACTTGATGTCAGCCTTTTCCGCTCGCATATAGACCGTCTCTTTGCCAGTGTTATCGATGACGTTTATCGTTCCTATCTCATTAGAAGAGTCTTTGACAATCTCTACCTTCTTGAAATGGTTATGGGCGACATTGGCTCCAAAACCGCAGGAAGGAGAGCTGTCGCTAAAGGCGATGGAAAGAGCGCAGGGATTCTTCTCGTCGTCGGTCTTGGCAAGATCAACGATGTGAATAAGCTCGCCAGAACATAGGTTGATGCTACCAGTTCCGGCGTTGCCGACATCGAACTGGTCGTACTCGTAGGAAGAATCCATTCCCTTGACGATCGAGAGCATGCCGGTAATGGCGGCATCCTTCTTCAGGCTGTCCTCAATCTCAAGGACATCCACTCTAGTACTAATGTAAACGCCAAAGTAGAAGGTCTTGGACGTCGAGGTTGCGGTCGCTTTGGCGAGGTAGCGCGTGAGGTCGAACTTGATATGAGCGGGAATGTCGTTGCTGTAGGCATCCCTACCGATGCTGAAGTCGACCTCATCGATGAGATGGTCCCTCCCCCAAGAGAAGGAATTGAAGATTCCCTTGTCGAAGACGCTCTTGGCAATCGGGTATATCGCGCAGGTGCCCGAGGTGCCGTAGCCACAGATAGTCATGAGGAGATTGAAGGCGGCGATGGAGCCGATATCTGTTCCGATGTTGTCGATATCAAGCTTCAGCAAAATAGCGCTAGGCCCCTCGAAGGAAACCCTTCTGTTGGGATAGGCGCCGGTTGGCGCCTTGCTCCCCGATGGCCCGTAGTACTCGGCCTTGAGGCTGAATCTAGGGCTCGTCGAAAAATTGTTGAAATATTTAAGCATACGTAATGCCTCCTTAGAAGATGGACCTTATGTTCTCCAGCGCAGACAGGTCCATGTTCGTCTGCGCCTGTTCGAATCGAATGATGTCTACTTCCTTGCCGAGGTCTTTAGAGATGATTTCCTTAAGCCTTTGGACGAATCCATGCATCGCTAGAGGAAGTACGTCCTCCTCAAACTCTGCGAGAAGGTCGATATCGCTCCCAGCTGACTGAGTTCCATCGGCATAGGAACCGTATAGGAACAGATGCTTGATCCTGAAGTTGAGGGCAATCCAGTTTTTCTTCTCGCTGAAGTAATCCATGAGATTGCCATCGCTGAGAGCAGAGCCCTTTTCAGCTCTGCTCCTTGCGGTGGATTTCATCCTGAGAATCAGCGTAAAGATTCCGATGTCGGTTCTTCCAAGAGTCTTCCTGATGTCCTTGAAGAGGACGGGAAGCGGATAGACATCGATATCCCTCTCTTTTCTAAAGAGATACCAGATCACGAGGCAGGCAAATTCGATGTTTAGCTGCCTTCTGGAACCAGTGATCTCCTCAAGAACCCTGGTGATTCTGAGTGTGATGTCCTCGCTCCTGCTGATGTAGTAGGCCTTCATCATCCTGTCGGCCGTATGCCTTGAGAGACTATGGCCCGACATAAGGTGATAGGACTTGGAGAAGACTTCAGCGGATACCGGGGATTCCAGGTTTCTTTCTAGGTAATCCACTGCATCGGCAAGACTCTTCACGTAGCGTTCCTCAGGTGTGAGTGGTCGTCTCTGACAGGTGCAGACCTTCTTGGTCTCGGCCCTGTCCTGCTTCCTTCCCATCATCCAGGCGATGAGGTGCGGAAGGTTGTAGACCGCCTTCATCTAGAAGAGCCTCTCTCTGAAGCGGATGAGATCGGGAGTCTGAGCGAAGCGGTCGGTGGAAGATATGACATCGGCTCTAAGACCGAGGAGCTTTCCGATGAAGGACTTGGCTTCCTTGAGCTTCTTGATGCTGAATCCGTCCTTGAACTCTACGATGACGTTGGCATCGCTGTAGTCTCCGAAGGTTCCGTTGACGAGCGAGCCGGTAAGGTCGAGATGAACGATTCCGATATTGGCAAGATCAGCCTTCGCATTGAGGAGCTTCTCCTTGATCTGCTCCTTGGTGATGGGAGTATGCTTGGTGTTGTACCTGACGGAAACCTGATACTTACCCTTCAAGAGGTCCTCGAAGGAATCCTTGCTGAGACCGCCTCTGACGAGGTCGAAGAGATATCCCTTCTCGAATCGATAGAAGATGATGGGAAGGACGGAGTCCCTCTTCATCGCTGCGTTGAAGGCGATGATCGCCATCGAATTGGTGTAGGAGCCGAAGGGTGGATTGAGTGCGATGGCGTAGAAAGCGTCGATGGCCCCCTTGATACCGTTGCAGTCGTCTCCAATCTCGGAAGCAATCTTTCCAATCCTGTCGGCGATGACAGAAATCTTGAAGATGTCGGCACACTCCATGAGAGTGTCCTTGTTGATTCCCTTCTCGACAAGATTCTCGAAGGCCTTCTTAGCCCTGGAGATGTAGATCTCGCTGTCGTTCTCAGCTTCCTTCTTGCCAAGGAAGACCTGATACTGATCGAAGAGCAGGAAACCCTTGTTGCTCTTCGGATTGGACTGCTTGAGGAAGCGGAAATCGATCTTCCCGTTGTAGTCCTTGTCGAATCTAATGAAATCATTGGTCATTGTTAGATACCTCCTTATTACCAAAGATCTGCTTGATGACCTGGTTGGCACCGGTAGCTCCGGCTCCCGATGCAAGGCCGATCATCAGGGCCTCATAGATGTCCTTCGCATTCATCATCCCCGGAGCGGTGTAGAAGATGAGGATTCCCATCAGACCTCCCGCTATAGCGGTCACAACCGGTATGAACCGGTAGGCCGACTGGAACTTCTTGAATGCGAGCTTGTAGATCTCTGCCAGCAGATAGCAGCAGACCACGATGATGGGGATGGTCGCGTAGTTCATTGGTCGCGTACCTCCTTTCCAATCTGGGCGCACAGTTCGTCCGTGCTCTTTTCGGAATCCTTTAGGGACTCCTCAACCTTTGCGAGCCTCTCGGCGAGGTCGCGGTAGCGTATGTCGACCTCTGCTATGGATTTCTCCACACGGTCGACGCACGCCTTGATGTATCCGATGTCGGATAGGATCGTCCCCTCGTTGCGCCCCTCCTTCCTCTGGTCCGCTTTGTCAGACCTTCTGAAGGCCAGGAAGGCGAAGAGTATCGAGGCCAGGGATGCGACGAGACCGACGACCGAAATGATTAGGTTCTCCACATGCGTGTACCTTCCTTTCGTTGAATGAGGGAGATTCATGCCCCCTCACTTATCAAGAACAAAGTGAATTCCGCTTTGACAACCTCAGCCGATGAATTTCTTCAGTTTTTCCTTTATCCCAGAGAGCCTTTTTGCTGCTGCCTGCCTGGATATTCCCTTTCTCCTCGCATACTCAGAAAGGTTGAAACCGACTTTCTGAAGTGCATTCAGGAAGGCTTTGTCCTTATCAGAAAGCGAAGCGATGGCATCTTCAAAGCGACTACTCTCTGAATCGGGTTCAGAGACTTGAATCGGAAGCTCTACGTCAGAATCCTTCTGCTCTTTCTTCTCTTTCTGTTCTTCATCGCTGTCGCTATCATCCTCATCCCTCTGCTTCTCAGCCATCTGGTCTAGCGATAGGTAGGATTCGGTCTCCCTGACGTACTTCGACTTCAAGAAATTGAGCTTCCTTGATTCGGCCGCCTTCTTGATGGCGGATAGGAGTCTTTTGGAATCCTTCTCATCGTCGTTTCCGTCGATCTTGAAGGCACTGATGACTTTCCACACGCCATAGGTCATCTCCTGCTGGAGGTCTTCCCACCACCTGGATTTGACGTCCTTCACCATCGACTTCATCAGGGGTCTGAGCAGATTGAGGGCAATCTGGAAACGAACCTCTTCCTTCGTCCTCTGATAATCCTTCACGGCATTCAGCAACTTGATCGCATCTTCTTTCATCTTTTTCTCCGTTTCTCCGGAGCGAAAGACGCGGAAGAGGGCACACGAAAGCCACCCGTCGAACCGCGGAGAAAGTCTCCGGTATCCGATGGGCAGCCCTCGCAAATGAGCCGTCCACAGTCACCCAACGTTTTGCGACACCATGGTTAAGCAGGGTGACCGCCACCTTATGTGGCTATTTCTCAAAGCCAGTTTTCACCAGCAAGAAAAGTTTAAATAAAGAAAAAAAGCCAATGGTTGAAGACGGGCTGAATACTTGTTGAAAAAGTGTTGAACAGTATTTTTGGATAAAAAATCCAATTTTTGTAGTATAATGAAACCGCTTGCATTTGCTTAAAGCTGAAAGGAAGGTACATATGTTCAACTATGACAATCTCTGGAAGCTCCTCATAGACAAGGGTATGAAGAAGAAGGACTTGGTTCACGGAGCCAAAATAACTCCCACAGCCGTAGCGAAGATGGGAAAGAGACAGCCCGTCAGCCTTGTGGTGATTGGCAAGATCTGCGATTTCCTCAAGTGCAGTATTTCCGATGTCGTCGAATACGAGAGGAGGGACGGCCTATGATCTTCTCAATAGGAATACTGGCTCAGATCATCCTATCGGTGAGCCGTGGTCTCAATAATGGTGAATGCATCGATTCCCTCATCTCCTCCATAACTGGCACTTCAGATTTCTCCTACATTGAAAGATCAAGATACACTAGAATCCTGAGCTGCGAAGAGAACCTCCCGACCAAGATAAAAGGGGATACAAACGACATTGAGAAGGTGCTAGGAAAGACAGGATTGAGAGATATAGCCACCAATCTGGAGAATCGATTCTCGATGAAGATGGATAGCTTTGGCAGACTTAGGATCGTCAAGGCTATCATCTGGTGTCTTTCCAACGAATCGTGCCAGCTTGGTGACAAAATTTTCCGCTGGTCGGGAAAAACTAGAAAAGAAGTGATATCGGTAAAGGCTATATCAGACTTCTGGGCTTTCTTAGCCGAAGCGTTGACCTACTGCTACCAAATAGATAACAAACATGCCGAAAACTATGGGTTCAAGATAGTCGATCACATAGAAGAGATAGAAAAGGCAGTCCAAACAACGGTTGCTGAGAAGGCTGGTAGAGAACCATACCTTCTTCCAAAGAGTGAGGTCGATAAAGTCTTTCATTTGGAGTCGACAAGGTCTATCGGTAAATCCCATATCTGCATTACCTTCCACGTCCTAGATGATGACGGGGACTCTTTCGATTATTCCAAGTTGAAGGCATTTATCAGCCGTAACATAAAGCGATATGTCTTTAGCTTCGTCAAAATGGACGAAATTGAAAATGCTGAAATGGATATATCCCAGCAGGCGAATGCCGACATCTCAAAAATAGTTCATGAGAAGAAATACGATTTCTCCAAAGAAATGGGAGATATACTCGTTTTTTCCTTCTGCGAAGGACTAAAAGGATGCCCAAAGATCCTCACTAATTACGAGGCTTTTAAAAAAGACTTAACTAATGAATATATAGGAAATTACGGCATACATTTTCAACTGAGAGATGATGGGCTCATCCTAATAATGACCTCCTCTTCAATGCGAACGAAGCTCAGTGATGCGGTCAAGGAATGCATTGAAAGGTCAAAAATCATGGCGAGGGAAAAGAGCGCCGTGAAGGGACTTCTCTCTCCTGCACTGCTTAAGCAGACAACAGATGAAGAAACAGCATCGAAACTGACCGAATTTCTGCTCAATGGTGATAGTAACAGTGCCAAATATGGTTACACCTTGTTCATCGGCTATAGCTTTGATAGTTCTCACGGTTCTTTGAAAGAGCAGATAGAGAAAGATATGGCAGAATGCGTCCAATACCTTGAATCAGAAATCCAAAGCGATTCAAAAATGACAATGAGAGAGATAGATATCTACCTCGTCCCATTCAATGATGCTGACGAGGATCCCCAGAGGATACTTAAGGATGTTTTGGGGTTACCAAAGGAGGGAATGTAAACATGACATTGATTGATCGAATACTTGACAACATCTCAAAGAACGCTGATGCCAAATCTGCAATTGATACTCTTTTTAGGAAATATGGCGAACAAGTTCTAAATGAATCTACCATTGATATTTCAGAGGACGAAATCGGCTTATGCCTCCGCATTGCTGACATATTTTCAAAAGTTCCCAATGAATCTGACGATTCTGAGCATTACCACTCATTAGCGCAAGAAATAATCTATATGCTCAAGTGCCTGCTTCCTAATAGAAAAGATGTCGATTTAGTCAGCGATAGTGTTCTTTCATCTCTTTCAAATTATCCAGTCAGAAAGAATATGGGATTAAGCGAAGAGGAAAAAAACTATGGTCTTCTTCGTCTCATCGGTGAAAAAATAAAGATGGGCAGCCTTGAGATCCCTGGAGAAAAGGGGAAGTTCTTTCTGCTTCCTCAGAAAATAGCCTACGATGGGTTCAAAAATAGAAGCTTCAGCTATTCTGGACCAACCTCGATGGGAAAGACCTTCTTGATGACCACTTTCATCAAACAGAGAATCAATGAAGGACGCGACTGGAACTTCGCCATCATCGTCCCTACAAAAGCTTTAATAAATGAATTGAAGGGAGAAGTCATCAGAGAATTCAAAAATGAGATTCTTGAAAAGAATTATCGAGTTATCTCATCAGCCAATGATCTTCAGCTGGAGGCAGAACACAAATTCATATTGGTAATGACACCGGAAAGACTGATGTATTTCCTCATAAAATACAGAGATATCGTCCTCGATTATGTGTTTTTTGATGAGGCCTACAAGATCTCCGAGAACGACCCTAGAAGTTCCTTCTACTATAAGGATATTTCGCTTCTATCCAAGAATTCAAATAAGATTCACATCATCTTTTCTTCGCCGAACATACCAAACCCTGACATCTATTCCAAGCTGTACGGAGGAGGGGATGGCAAATCCTATAGAAGCCAATTCTCACCAGTATCTCAATTCAAGTTTTATATAAATCGAGAATCAAAGAGTTTTTCGATCTGGAATGACTTCTCCCGCACAGCCGTTCAACTCCCCAGAGAGAATATCACTGATAATGATTGCACATTGGTCGACTATGTCTATAGATTGACCAAGGATAATCAGCAATCCATCGTATATGTTAATAGTGTCGATACAGCCAGTGAATTAGCCCAGGAGATGTATGAGCGGTATGGCAATAGAATCCTTCTGACACAAAAGCAAAGAGATGAGTTGGATGACCTCTCTATAGACATAGAAAAAGGCATAACGCGGAGATTCTCGTTATGCCGTCTAATAAAAAAAGGGGTAGCTTTCCACACAGGTTACTTGCCACCGACACTGAGAGCTAGGCTCGAAGCACTATATAAGAGCGGAGCTATCAGGTTCCTTTTCTGCACAAGCACGCTCATTGAAGGAGTCAATTTGCCAGCAAATAACCTCTTTGTGACCTCAATCAAGAATGGTCAGTCTAATATGACTTCCATAGAATTTAAGAATTTAGCTGGCAGAGTTGGACGAATAAGCACCACCAGCTACGGAAATGTATTCCTTGTCAGTGAAGATGAAAAGACGTCTAAAAGGATGGAAGAATTAGCTCAATCTAAATCAGAAGAGCAGGAATTATCTTTGGTAAAGATACTGACACCTGAGAATTCCAAAGCAATAGTCAGCTCATTTTCGAAAGGAGAACTCCCCTATTCCGATTCGATTAAAGATGGTGAATTATTAGTCCAAAAGATTTCCCTAATCTACGCTAAAGACGTTTCGGAGGGGAGAGACACTTATTTCTCCAAAGAAGTGGAAAAGCGACTAACATCAGATGGAAATATAAAGAAGGAAGACTTATTTAAGCTCACTCAAAATATAAAGCAGGAAGATGATATCAACGTCAACTTCATTCAGGATAGAAGACTTAGAGAAGCTATATTTAAGGATGGGCTTCATTATCCCGACATCAGCACCCTAAACGATGACAAAGCTAGTTATGAAATAGTTCTCGATTTTTTAAAAAAACTAAGCGATGTATTCTTGTGGAAAGTATATGAGAGAGATGACCTCGGAAGAGGAAACAGCATATCTCAATATGCCGTTGTTCTCTTACATTGGATTATGGGCTCTGGGCTGAGATATATAGTTGATAGCAGAATTGATTATTACAACAATAAAAGGTGGGGGAAAAATATCAAAATAAACCACAAAGAAGAACTATATCATGCAACAAAAAGGCAGGTTGACTACTTGATATCGAACACATTAAAAGATATCGAGGGAATCATCCTTTTCAAACTATCAAATTATTTCCTCAAGTTTTCGAATATATACAAGGAATTCACAAATCAGAAGAGCTTCAACAATGACTGGTATGAATTCATCGAGTTCGGGACTCATGAGCCGGTGATAATCTTCCTTCAGAGGATAGGATTCTCTAGAGAGACAGCCCTTTATATTAGAAAAAATTCCAGTGATTTTATAGAAATAGACAATGGAAAGATCTTCCTTAAAAAGGATATCTTGGATAGTACCAATAAAGACATCCAAAAAGAACTTAAGGATTTAGATTCAAATATTAGAGAATATATTCATAGTTAAGCTAAAAAGAGCCCCTCGTTATGAGGGACTCTTTGCACTCGGTGGAGGGTCAACCTTCATCTGTGCTATAACTTCGAATCCTGTCTGATATGCATACAGGGTTCGGATGGTGAACTGATGGCGGAGCAATAGAGATTCGAACTCTAGCAGGGATTGCTCCCTCTACGTCCTTAGCAGGGACGCCCCTTGAGCCAGCTTGGGTATTGCTCCAATGCTTTTAAAGCTTATCAATTATGAACCATTATGAAATCTATTTCAAGTAAAAAATAAACATATGGTAAAAAACCACATACAAGATAAATAAATTTACTGAATAGAAAGGAGTGTATATCTTTATCCAATAATAATTTATAGTATGTTTATGATTTAAGAAAGACATTATTAATTAAAGGGATAGAGATTATTCCATGCAGAAATATCTTTGAGATGCTAAATAAATTCATGAAGGAGTTGATGGTGTTTTTGTTGAATTGATTTTTAAGTCTTTTAAAGACTTTGAATATAAAGAAACGAATTTGCTTTTCAACTATCAATAGAATCAAATCTTTAAAAATAATGCTTGACATTTAATTTTAAGATGATAAAATGACTTTCCTGCTTTGAAGACGACACACTAACTGAGTTAGTGATAACCGAAACTTCCAATATTCCAGGCAAAACTTATTAGAAGTTTTTAGCACCTTCAAAGCAGGATAGAGTTAAATACTAGCCAATACTAGAAGAGGAAGTAAGATATGAGAAGATTCATTAAGTTTATTGAAAGACTCGTCTCTTTGGATTTTGCAAACATTGCTTCAACATTTGCAAATCTTCCAAACAGATTGATGTAACAAGTTCTAGTCGATAAAATCTAAAAAAGATAGTAGATATAGTATCTATTGTAATATTCAGAATTCGATTGACTATTAAAAACTGCTCCCTATGTGTACAATGTAGGAGCAGCTTTTTAATTTTTCCCTTAGCCGCTTAGTCCGAAATAGATATAGTTAGAATAATCATACTGACCTTGTTCGCCAAATCTTATTCTTATCTTTTCTTTCACTAAGTTGCTAAATGTTTTAATCTTTTAGTTTAGTTTGGACAACAAAATTTTAATATTAAATTTAGAAAAATAAAAAAAGCCAAACGAATGACGATTTTAATTATGGCGTAATTAAAATAGATAGCATTATTCCTATTTATGAAGACTTCTTAATTAATAAAGATGGTATTAAATATATCTTTAAAGGGAAAAATTTTTCTTATCAAAATAAAACATATAAATATCAATTAATTTGAGATAATACTGTTTTATATTTAAATAACGATTTAACAAATAATAAAAATAAAATAAAAGAAGATATTTTATTATTAGATAATCAATATTTTTTTGAATTAATTTTTAAAAAAAACTAAAACAAAAGAATTGACAATAGAAAATATTAGATTTGAAATGTATAATGATAAAAGAATATATATAATGATAGAAAATTGAAAGGAATTAAAATAAAACAATAAAATTAATTTCCTAATTGTATATATAGTATAAAAGGAGAAAAAAATATGAGAAAAAACTTTCTATCACTTATGTCATTAACATTATTTGCATCAATCGGATTATTATCTGGATGTGATGAAGTTAAATCTAACAATTTATTTACAAATGTTTCAAAAACTTTAGCAGTCGAAGCTGTGTCTTCATTAAATCTTGTACCATCAAGAAGATTATTAAAACAAAAAAGTACAGAGCCAACATTTGATGTAGAAAAATTAGTAAATAGAACTAATGCTTTATTTGACACAAAAATTGTTATTAATGAAGTAACTTCTGATAAAGAAGAATATTCATCTAAACAAGAAATTGCTTTAGAGGCTAATAATTATGTTTTATATTACAACATCAAAGAATCTATGGAAGAAGAAGAGGGTGAAACTGAAAAAAAAAACACTATGTTGGAATCTTAATTTATAACGAAATAAAATATGATTTTAAAGCATCTGAGGAAATTGAAGAAGATGATGAATTTGAAAAAACATTACATTTTAAATTAGATTTAGGAGATAAATCATTTATTTCTGTAAAACAAGAATATGAAAAAGAAAATAATGAAGAAGAAGTATCATTTAAATATTCTTATGTAGAAAATGGTTTGCAAAAAGAAACATTTAAAATATCTAGAGAAATTGAAAATCAAGATCTTGAAATTAAATTAAAAGAAAACAATGAAGAATACAAATTATCATATTTTATAAAAGATAATCAAGAATATTTAAAAGTTAAATATAATAATGAAAAATATTTATATAAAGTAATTCTTGATCAAGAAACAAATGTTAAATCTTATTTATTAGTTGAAGCAGCTTAAAAGCTGCTTTTTAAATTCATGAATATGCCAAAAAAGAATACATTTATGCCTCAATTATTGACATATTTTTAAAGAATAAGTTATATAAAAGATATAATAATAAATTAAAGAGGCATAATGGGTAATATCCTTAATGTTGCAATTGTTGAAGACGATATAAATGCAAGCAATAAACTTGTATCATTTTTTGATGAATTTAAAAAAGAAAATGATATTGATTTTAATATAAATACTTTTACAAATGGTGAATTATTTTTAAAAGAGCAAGATAAATATGATGTAGTATTTATGGATATAGAACTTCCAGGAATGAATGGAATGGAAACAATTACTAAATTAAGATAGGAAATTGTATTTAAAAATGAAAGCAAAAAATCAATTTTTTTAAGTTCATTATTATTTAAATAATATTCAGCAATTAAAACATGAATATGAGTATTCCATTTTATATTGCTACTAAAAGTATGCAAAAATTAATATGACCTAATTTTTTCTCGTGTTTTAATGTTGGTACGATAAGAGTCTTATCTCTTCATTTGTGGCTTTGTCTGACTTTAATGTTATCTCCGCCATCTCATGACCAAACTCAACTGCCTCTTTTAAGGAGCATCCTTCAGTAAATTTATCAATGACTCCGGCAAATAAGGAATCTCCACTGCCGGTAGTGTTCTTTATGTTTGCTGCCGGTTCTACTTCAACTCTTTCAATCACTTTATTGTTCTCACCAATATAAATATCTTGAGGTCCATGAGTGATTACCACATTCTTTATTCCTTTTTTGAATAAAGATTTAATCAATTCTTCTCCTTCTAGATTTCCATCAGACAACGATTGTCCTTCATGGAAGTTCCCTTTTAGTAAAGTTATTTGATTGAGATATGGTTTAAGTCTTTGTGCTTTAGCAGGAGAAATGCATTCGCATAAAATTTTCTTATGCTTAAAAGTCTTGAATATATAGTCTATTGTTTCTTGAATTAGATTTGTGTCTATAGCTATATATTCATATCCTTCTATTATCGGCTTTAAAGATTCTAGGTATTCAGGACTTAAATCGGAGATGATTCTGTTATCGCATAAGGCTAAAGCCATATCGTGATTTGAATCGTTTATAGCTATATACGTAGAAGTTGGCAAGTTAGATTTAGGGCAATAGACATTCATTCCTAAATTTGCTAAACCTTTCTTCATCTTGATTCCTAAATCATCTTCACCTATGGCTGTTATAAAAGGGCAGTAATTTCCTAAGAAAGCTAAGTTCTCAGCAACATTTCTCATGACTCCACCGAATGAAACAGCTAAAGTTCCTATGTTTGAAACACCAGGAATAAGTTTATCTCTTGAATCTCCGATATAATCGATATTTGATCCACCGATCAATATGAGTTTCTTGTTAGACATGAGAAATTACTTAAGCTTTGAATATTCAACTGCTATTTGAGCACCGAGCTTAGCGTTGTTCAAAACTAAATGAATGTTGGCTTCCAAAGATTCACCACCAGTCAATTCGACAATTCTCTTGAGTAAGAAAGGAGTCTCGTCCTTTCCATGGATTCCTAAGGCTTCCATTTCTTGTTGAGCCTTATCTATAGCTTTGTCTATAATCTTTTCATCCATAGAATACTCTTCTGGAATAGGATTGCAAATCAAAGCTCCACCATCTAGTTTGTATTCTCTCTTAGCCTTTACTATTTTTGCTATTTCCAAAGGTGATTGAGCATTGTAATCAGGCTTGTATGTGCTAGTTCTTGTATAGAAGCGAGGCAATGTTTCGCTTTGATAAGAGATTACAGGAACACCTTTTGTTTCCAAATATTCCAAAGTTAAAGGTAAGTCCAATATAGATTTAGGTCCAGCACAAATGACTGTGACATTTGTCTTTCCTAATTCATCTAAGTCAGCACTTATATCAAAAGTCTTTGTTGCACCTCTTTGACATCCACCTATTCCACCTGTGACAAAGAAATTGATTCCAGCCAAATTTGCAAAAATCATAGTAGCAGAAACGGTAGTTGCACCCCATAATTTCATAGCGGTGACGATAGGAATATCTCTTCTAGAGACTTTGATAATTCCTTTCTTCTTTCCAAATTCTTCGATTTCATCAGGTGTCATACCGACGATGGGTTCACCTTCAATGATTCCTATAGTGGCGGGAACTGCACCATTATCTCTTACAGTTTTTTCTACAGCCAAAGCACATTCGACATTTCTTGGATATGGCATTCCATGAGAAATGATAGTAGATTCTAAAGCGACAACAGGTTTTCCTTCTTGGATAGCCTTCAAAACCTCAGGGTTGATTTTCATTTTAAAGCCTTTCTTTTTTCCAAAAGAGAATTATAGATAAAAGGAAGTATTTATTCTATATAAGAATAGATTTTGAAAGTCTTTTCTAAAAATACAAACTAGTTATTATTCTTCTTAACCAAACAATCAGCACATGTACAGTAAAGAACAGTTCTTTTGTAGTCGAGTTCACAACCGTGTTCTTGTTGAACATGATCATAGAATGTTTCTAGTTGTGTGCATTTTAAAGGAATTATCTTTCCACACTCCAAACAGACCATTCTTCCGTTTGAATATCCAACTTCATCTAAAACGATATAACGAAACAAGGATTTCTTTCCGTCAGATGATGATATTCTTGCTACTTTTCCTTCTTCTGCTAATTTATCTAAGAATCTATATACCGTGGGGTATGAGATATGAATGTCTAGTTTTTCTAAATCACTTATCAAATCACTGACTGATTGGAATTCGTTCTTCTTACTTTTGAGGACTTCTAATAATAGTCTTTTTTGTTTTGTAGTATATGAAGCCATAATAGTCCTCCTTTCTTTTCTCTTATTATACGAAAATTTATATCAAGCGTTAAACATTATAATAAATGAAAGACAAAAATGAATTGGAAATTAGTCTTTTATAAGTGATATACAATTTGCAAAAAATATAGATAACCACTATATTTTTCTTGCATTTATTTTTAATAATTGCTATTCTAACAATAGAGGTGAAAAGAAAATGGTCACAAAAGATTTAATCGATGATGTAGCTTCAAAAGCTCGTCTTTCTAAAAAAGAAGCTGAAGCAGCTATCAATGCTGTATTTGCCGGTATTACTGATGGACTTATCAACGATCCTGAACATAAGGTTCTTGTCTCTGGATTTGGAACTTTTGAAGTAAAAGAGACCAAAGCCAGAAAAGGCGTTAATCCTGCAACTCAAGAAGCGATTGAGATTCCTTCATCCAAGAGAGTTTCTTTCCGTGTCTCTAAGACTCTCAAAGAAGCAGTTAAGTAATTTAAGTAAAATAAAAAAGAGCCATTTGGCTCTTTTTTAGTCTTGTTTTTATTTGTTTTCTAATTTCATTTGCTGCTCGTCATGTTTCTTTTGATACATATAAAGAGCAAATGAGATAGCAAATCCAACAATCAATAAGCCGATTCCTAAGGATAAATCAATAGGCATAGAGACAGCGTTTGGATAATTTGTACTTTTGTCTACTACACCAGCCCAAATCTGATAAACCTCATATATATCGCTGTTGAAGAAGATCGATACGATTGCTCCAGCAGACAAACCTACAATAGCGAAGAAAGTTGTTTTTCTAGATTTTTCAAATAATTTATTTAAAAATTTTGAAGTTAAGAATAACCCAACTAAGAATCCAACAATCAATGCTGCATATATTCCAAAGATTTTAGGATTTTGTTTCCAATACTCTAGATGGAATGAACCCATCAAAGCATTAAAGTATCCTATCATCATCAAGAAAGCTGAGGCTGATAGTCCAGGAACTACTTGAGTTATAGCGACGACAAATCCTATGACTAAGAATACTATATACTCCCACCATTCTATTGTGGCAAAGGCGGTTCCATCATTTCCGTTTCCAGTCAATAGTGTCACACAGACTGATAACACGATAGGAATTAGGAATCCAATTATCAACAATGAGATTCTAAGAGGTGTTTTCTTCTCACCTTTTATTTCATCGTTGACAGCAGGGAAAGCACCTATCATCAAACCGGCAAACAAGCAAATGATAGCAAAAGGAATGTAATTTAATGCTGCTTGTACTCCAAAAAATCCACCGATGAATCCTATGATTGCTCCTATGACAACAGGAAGCAAATACAAGAAGCAATTCTTAAATTTTTTGAATAGATTCGATACAGCATTCAACAACCTGTCGTAAATTTTAAAGATAATTGTTATTGTGGCGCCGGATATTCCAGGAACAATAACAGCTAATCCAACAAAGAATCCAACCAAACAGTTTTTTAACCACTCCTTGGTATTTTTGGGAGGGGCAATCTGAGTTTCAACTTCAGATGTCTGATCTTCTGGCTTTTTTTTATTTTCCATACAATTCATTGACCTCTTTTTTGAACAACAAAGTAGTTTATATAATTCTTATAAAGACTTTTCAACTATAATTAACTATATTCATTCATAACCAAGGAGGCGTTTATGGAACTAAATTTTAAAGATTTGAACTGGAGATCCATATTTTTGAAGAGATATAAAGGACTTGGACTCACAGAGAGCGATGCCATGGTTATTTTGATGGCTGATGAGGTGATGCAGATGGATGGGGAAATACCAGTTACGGCTGACGCATTATCACAGTATATGTCTTTATCCAAAGATACTATTGATGATTGTTTATTGAGATTGATGGACAAGAAGTATGTCGCATATAGCCCCAAAGGAGATTTAACTTTACAGCCTCTTTTTAGTAAATTGTTCGATGATTTCAAAAAAGATATAGTTTTATCTTCTGACTCTCGTTCTCAAAAGAAAATTGATGATGCTTATGCCTTCTTCCAAAAAGAGATGGGAAGACCATTGACACCATTGGAAGTCGATAAGATAAATGGATGGTTAGGTGAAGGTGCTACTGTATCTATGATGCAGGAAGCATATGCAAATATTCAATCTAAGCAAAAAAGAGTTACTTTTCCTAGATTAGAAAAAGAAATTTTGCGTTTAGAAAAAGAAAAAGATATTAACAAAGAAGGTTATACTGCAAGGGATGATGCGCATAGATCTAATGAGTTACCTAAGATTATCTCTCACGATTGGTTGAACGATGACTAGACAAGAAAAAGCAGATCAGATAAAGAATTTCTTAGATGATAGATTTGGTCTTGTCGATTGTTTTTTAAAGCATAAGACAGATCAGGAGTTTTTGATTGCAGTTATTCTTTCTGCTCAGTCTAACGACAAGTCAGTTAATAAAGTCACTCCGATATTATTTGATAAGTACAAAGACTTAGCTGCTTTATCTAAAGCCAACGTCGATGATGTCATCAGTATTATCAAACCGGTAGGATTAGCAAAAACTAAAGCTAGTCACATAATTGAAGCATCTAAAATTCTTGTCGATAAATATGATGGTCAAATTCCAAAAGATAGAGAAGTTTTGATGACACTTCCTGGTGTTGGATTTAAAACATCGGGAGTGGTCTTAGGAGAGTTATATAATTTTCCTTATCTACCAGTGGATACACATGTAGAAAGAGTATCTAAGTTTTTAGGCCTTGTCGATAAAGATTTAAGACCAGAACAAATAGAATTAAAATTAGAAAAGTTATTTAAAAATAGCTGTCTAATCAATACTCATAGACAGTTGATAATGTTAGGCAGAACGATATTGACAGCTAAGAATCCAAAGTTAGATGAACTACCTTTCTCTTGGATTAAGAAGAGTTAGAGTTTTGGATTATCAGGATCTAATTGAGAATTAAAATAAGCTTTATCTATAGCATCCAATATATAAAGTCTAGGTGTAAAACCTTGTTTGATTAGAATTCCGTTTTCTATAAAGAAATCTCTTTTAAATCCTTGATGGGATTTTTCTTTTAATATTCTATCTACTATGAAATGCGCATCTAATAAATAAACTTCGTTTCTTTGAGTGAATGATACGACAAAAAAGCCTATTCCACCTAGTTTTAAGACTAAATCTAGATGAGTCACTTGTTGAGGTCTTATGTTTTGAAAGTGAAGAGTGTCTTCCTTAGTCTCTTTGCATTCGAAATCGATGTATTTAGATCGATAAACTCCAACAAAATCAGTTGTTGATTTTTGATCAAAATGAGCCTCGATAATCTTGTTTGGATTAGACTTGTCAACTTTATATACTCTAATAGGAGTTGGTCTTTTATAAATAGAAGCTATTCCAAGATTTCTATAATAGTCACAGGATTTGATTACATCGTTTTCCAAATGCATTCCCATGTTGGCTCTATCAGCTAGACCATTTCTTTTTCTTTTGATGATTCCTTCTTTTTTCTCATCTTTTACAACTTCTTCATAAGTCTTTCCGTTAGGATATTTGATCGTCATGACAAGTAATCCTCAATGGCTTTGTTGAAATCTTTAGAAGATACATCTTTTCCATTACATAAATCATCTATAAATGGCTTGGATATAATGAAGAAATCTTTTGAAGTTAGAAGATTCTTTTTGAATTCGCGTAATGTTATATCAGGTCTTTTTATCACTTGGATGAATAGATTCATTAAGTTTTCAGCATCATACAAAGGATCGTGTGCGTGCTGTAAATTCTTGGCTTCATAAATTTCTAGAAGCTTAGGTTGTGAGAATGTCATATGTCTTTCGTCATGAACGAATCTAGAGACGAATGCCTGCATGTCGAACCAGTTTCTTTTTATATGGTCATAAAAGTCTTGACATAATTGATCGTTGGCTCTTATCTTGGATTGATAGAGCATATTTAAGTCTTGGTTTCCGAAAGTAATATATACTTTCTTTCCAGTGCATTTAGTGAATGTCATAAGTTCGACTAACGCTTTATGGAAGGTGATACCTTCTGTCTTCAATCTATCGTCAGTTATACCGGTCAGAATAGTGACAACACCACCTACAGGACTTTGAGGTTTTATCAATCTCTTGAAAACCTGAATCTTTTTTCCTGGCAAAGGCAATAAATCGGGTCCACAAAAATACTTGCATGCTCCTATTGCAATAGTTTCATGTGATAATTGAGTTCCTTCTAAATCCAGAAAGACTAATTCTCTGGGTTCTCCGATTTCTTCTTTTAAAAGGCGCATAAAAATCCTTAAGATAATTTCCAAATATCTTCTATTTTGTCTTCTTCAACTTTTGGTGGCTCGTATTGTTTTGCTATTTCATCAGTCTTTTTCAATATGTTCATCAATTGCATACCTTCGGAAGGCCCTAATGACTTAAGCCACATTGTGAATACTTCTACAATAGCATCTGTTTCCTTTTTGTATTTTTCCAATCCAGCGGGTGTAATCTTTACGAAAACTTGTCTTCTATTAGTTTTGTCAGTCTCTCTAGTAATCAATCCTTCCTTCTCCATATTTCTAAGGTTCGCTGCTACATTAGGTCTGGATAAATTCAATTCACTAGAGATGTCCGAAGGATGACATAACCCTCCTGAATTGACTAGAAGCAATAGTATTCTTCCATCTGATTTGATGAAATTAATAAGAGAATTGAACATTCCATGATTGTAGATGTCTAAGAGGTAAGAAAAGAATGCAAATATATCTTTATCTACTCCATCAAGTCTTTTTAAAGCGGGAGAATTTTCGATGGATTTTTCTTTTTTGTTGTCCATTTTGTTTTATCCTTTCCTGTCGTTTATCAAAAGACATAGATTATTATTTTAATAATAATTCAAAGATTGAATTATTTCAACTTTTGAGGTTGGTTATGGCTATAAAAATACTTTCAAAATGGGTGTTTTCTATAAATATTAATATTTAATCTTATTTATATATTGTATTTTTTGCTATTTTATGGTATTTTCACCAAGCATGTCCAAAGCTACATGCAATGCACACGAATATGGATTTTGCCGACTAGTCCTTAAAATGCAGGACTTATACGAATCTTATAAGTCTGTTACACAAACATTCTAGACCTTACATAGAAACTGTATTAATGCGTTTTCTGGGTTGGCAGTACGGAAGTATTCGGAGGTATAACAAAAAATGGAGGGTTTTTAAAAACCATGAGTGAAGAAGTTAAAGTAGAAGCTCCAGTCGAGTCTGCACCCGCTGCTGAGCAACCCAAAGCCGATTTGATGTCAAAGACTATCCACAAGGATAGTGATCCTGTTGTTTCTGTTAAGGAACTCATTGCCGTCGGTGCCCATTATGGTCATCAAGCACGTCGCTGGAATCCTAACATGAAGCCTTACATCTATGGTAAGAAGAACAACTTGCACATCATTGATTTGAACAAGTCTGTTGATTTGATTCAAAAGGCTTATGTGGCTCTTAAGAAGATTGTTGAACAAGGTGGAAAGGTTCTCTTCGTTGGAACTAAGCCTGTCGCCAAGGAAACTGTCTTGAATGAGGCTACTCGTTCTGGCTGCTTCTATGTCAACAATCGTTGGTTGGGTGGAACCTTGACTAACTTCGATACCATATACAAACGCATCAAGCTCTTGAAGGAACTCGATGAAGCTACTGAGAGTGGACAACTCGACAAGCTTTCCAAGAAGGATGCTATTGCCAAGGGCAAGGAACGTGATCGCTTGAACTCACTTCTCGGTGGTATCAAGGAAATGAGAAAGAGACCTGACGCTATCGTCGTGGTCGATTCTAACTGGGAGCACAACGCTGTCCATGAAGCCAAGTTGCTCCACATTCACACCTTTGGACTCATCGATACTAACTGTGAGCCTTCAGATGTAGAATTCCCTATTCCTGTGAATGTTGATGGACCTGAGTCTGTCAAGCTCATCATTGGATTGCTCGCCGATGCCGTTGTCGCTGCTAAGGGTGGAGAAGCTGCTTATGCTTACCAAGCCGATGCTGCTGATGCCGGAAATATGGAGAGCTTCATCCCTGAGGATTTGAGCAAGTATCAATTCAGCCAGGACGATTTGAAGGTTGTCCACGCTAAGATTCGTGAAGATATCTTCGCTGCTAAGCGTAAGGGCAAGAAGCGTCGTAAGAAAGCTAGCAAGAAGTTTGTAAAGCGTCCTAATGGTGGAAATCATGGACCTAAGGATGAAAATCGTGGAGAGAAGGCTCAAGAGGCTCCTAAGGCCACTGAAGCCGCTCCTAGCGAGAAGACTGAAGCTAAGCCTGCAACTGAGGAGACTAAATAACCGTGTCATCTGCACAAATCGAATTAATTAAGCAGCTCAGAGACCGCACTGGTGCCGGACTCATGGACTGCAAAAAGGCTATTGTCGCTTGCGAGAATGATGTCGAGAAGGCTATTGTCTGGCTTCGTGAGAAGGGCTTGAGCAAGGTTGCTAAGAAGGCCAACCGTGTTGCAGCCGAAGGAAAGAGCTGGATTGAAGAGTCTGGTGATGATGCCGTTATCTTCGAAGTCAACTCCGAGACTGACTTTGTCTCTGAATCACCTGCTTTCGGTGATTTGGTCAAAGAAATTGGAAAAGTTTTGATTGAAAAGAAACCCGCCACTTTGGAAGAAGCTACTGAAATGGTTTCTAGCATTTGTGCTGACGGAACCATGCGTATGGGTGAGAAGATAGTTCTCCGCCGCTTGAAGTGGATTCACAAGAGTGCCGGTGAGAACATCGGAACCTACATCCATATGAAGGGTAAGATTGCAGTTGCTGTTGTATTGAAGGGTGGCGATAAAGCTTTTGCTGATGATATCGCTGTTTCTCTTTGCTCCAGTCTTCCTACCTACATTTTCGAGTCAGAGATTCCTGCCGAAGTTGTAAAGAAGGAAACTGAAATTGAAATCGAAGCCTCCAAAGCTGATCCTAAGTTTGCTAGCAAACCTCAAGCAATCCAAGAAAAGATTGTCGAGGGACGTGTTAGAAAGAACCTCAACTCTCAAGTCTTCGTCGATCAAGAATTCATCTTGGATACTTCCAAGGTTGTAGGACAAGTCTTGAAAGAGCATGGAGCTGAAATTGTCTCTACAGTTCGTTTCACCACTGGTGAAGGAATTGAAAAGGCTCAATCCGACTTTGCTGCCGAAGTTGCTGCACAACTCAACAACAAGTAATTTATTGAATTTGTAACAAGGCACGCCTATGTGTGCCTTGTTTTTTGAAAGAGGGTTATATGGAAATAAAATATAAACGTGTATTGCTTAAAATCTCTGGCGAAGCTTTGGAAGACAGTGAGAATCATTCGATATTCTCAAAAGAGAAGATGGTAGGAATAGCTGAACAAGTTAGAATTCTTCACTCTGCTGGGGTTCAGGTCTGTCTTGTTGTCGGGGCTGGAAATATCTGGAGAGGAAAATTGGCCGGATTATTAGGCTTAAATCCAGCTCAAGCAGATGATATGGGAATGATGGGTACAGTCATTAATGGATTAGGACTTAAGGGTGTATTAGAAAACAATGGATTGAAAGCACATGTTTTCTCTTCTATCCAAGTCGACAAATTTTGTGACTATTTTACACAAAGAGATGCTTTGAGAGCTTTGGACAATGGTGAAGTATGTATCTTTGTGGGTGGAACAGGAAATCCTTTCTTCACAACTGATTCATGTGCAGCTTTGAGAGCTTTAGAGACTAGTTGTGACGTTATCTTGATGGCAAAGAATGGTGTTGATGGAGTCTACACTGCTGATCCTAAGACTGATAAGTCGGCTAAGTTGATCAAGACTATAACTTATCATGAGATTCTTGATAAGAAATTGAAGGTCATGGATGCTACTGCTGCTGGATTGTTGGAGGATTCCAATATTCAAATCAGGGTGTTCGAAATGAAACCGGAGAATTTCTTAAAGGTCATCACTGGTGATTCTATGGGAACATTGATCACAAAATAAGCAATTTAATTGCTTTTATTTGTGCTAATAATAGATACCTTTGTATCACTTATAAGTTTTTATTATATATTTCTATAGTAAGGAGAAATAATTATGGAAGAAAAAGAAGTATTGGATTCAGTTAAAACTGAAATGAATGAAGCTATCAATAAGCTTAAAGGATCTTTGGCTACCTTGAGAGCAGGTGCAGTCAATCCTAATGTTTTAGATAAGATCCGTGTCGATTATTATGGAGAAATGACTCCTATCAAGACTTTGGCAGCAGTTAGAGTTGAAGGTGGAACAGCCTTGGTTTTAAAGGTTTTCGATCCTTCTTCAATAAAGTCTATCGAAGCTGCAATAGGAACATCAAACTTGGGTGTGAATCCTAATGTCAAAGGAAATGAGATTCGTCTTAATTTCCCACCCCTCTCTGGTGATCGTCGTAAGGAAATCATCAAGGAAGCTAAAGGATATTGTGACGATAATAAAGTCACAATCCGTGCTATTAGAAAGAATTGGATTGATAAGGTAAAGAAATCCGAAGAGTTCTCTGAGGATTTAGAGAAGCGTATCGATGCTGCTATTCAAAAGGAACACGATGCTGCTATCAAGACTATCGACTCCTTATACAAGGGTAAGGAACAGGAGCTCTCTAATATCTAGTGTCTGATAAAGATACAAAAAGTTTGAAGCATATTCTTTTTATTATGGATGGAAATGGCCGTTGGGCCAAGAAGAGATTGTTGCCTCGAACTGCAGGACATTTGGCAGGAGTAAAACGCATCAAAGAAATAGTTGATGAGTGTTTTTTGACCTATCAAATTCCATATGTTTCATTGTTTTGCTTCTCTAGTGAGAACTGGAATAGACCTGAAGCTGAAGTTTCCACTCTATTCAAGTTATTAAAAGAATTCTTTTCTTCAAACATTGAAGATTTTAAATCTAAGGGTGTGAAGATTAGAGTTGTTGGAGACCTGGCCGATAAAAGAATACCGACTGATATTCTCAATACTATCAATGAAGCTATGAAAGAGACAAAAGAATTGAATAAGTACAACTTCACTGTCTTATTCAATTATGGTGGAAGACAAGATGTGGTTCAAGCTACTAAGAGATTTGCTTCTCTATATAAAGAAGGAAAAGTAGAATTGGATTCTTTGAATGTTAAATCGTTCGAAGATTATCTTTGGACTAAAGATTTGCCAGATGTCGATTTAATGGTTAGAACCTCTGGCGAGTTGAGAGTATCTAATTGTTATTTATATCAATTAGCTTATGCTGAAATGGAATTTCCAAAGACTTATTGGCCTGATTATTCGGTGAAATCATTGAAGGAATCCTTGGATGATTTCTACGGAAGAAATAGACGTTTCGGAGCAATAAAAGAATGAAAAAGTTATCGAAAAATACTGAACATTCAATGATTGTGAGAATAATCACTGGATTGATTTTAGGTTTAGTCTTGGGACCGGCTGGAATATTTGGTGGATGGTATCTGTTGGCAGTATCATTTGTTTTAGTTTTCTTTGCCGCCTATGAGATATTAGCTTTGCCTGGAAAAAAGCATTACAGTAAGTTCATATGGGTTTGGACTTATGTTTGGATGTATGCAATGATTTATTGGATCTTCTTTAAAGAAGAAAATATAAGGAATGAATTATTTGCTGGCAACTTTTTCTCATTGAATAAAATTTATATCAGTATTTTCTCACTAGTCATTTATTTAATAGGTTTGTTTTGCTTCTCATTCTTATATGAAACATTTAGACTGGATGATGTTTTCTACTTGTTTACTATGGTCTTCATAGTATCGCTAGGATTCTATTCGATTATGTATTTAAGATATTATCCTACAGCTTTCTTAGATAAGACGGATCCTGCTGATATCACATTGACTTATAACTGGTCTATATCTTCTTCTATGTTGCTGTGGTTTTGTTTGTTTGGTGTTTGGTGTAGCGATATAGGAGCTTACTTTGTCGGTGTTTTATTCGGTAAGCATCCAATGAATCCTAGAGTATCTCCCCATAAAACATGGGAAGGATTCTTTGGTGGAGTTGCTTTTTCAATGATATTCACTTTGAGTTTCTCAGCGATATCGTGGTACTGTTTTAAAACTCCTTTGATCAAAACTGGTGGAGAAGCTCCTTTGGATGGATTGAGCTTTGAAAGCCAAAGTGGTTTGGGTTGGGGCTACATCTTACTCTTGTCTGTAATTATTCCTATTATGGATAATATAGGTGGATTTATCTTCTCGGCAGTTAAAAGACATTTCAATGTTAAAGATTGGGGCTTTATTTTACCTGGTCATGGTGGCATAATTGATAGGTTTGATTCCATATTCGTCACCTGTTCTGTAGTAGCTATCTTGATATCATTTATTACTAATGGTTGGACATTCTTACAGCATTAATAACTGAATATAGGATTATTTAAAACTTAAAGGAAAAGAAAATTAAAGTATGGCAAAAAAGATTGTTTTATTAGGAGCGACTGGTTCTATAGGAACTCAGGCTTTGAGCTTGTTGAAAGATAATAGTGAATATGAGCTCGTAGGAATTACAGCCAACAAGAATGTTGATAAGTTGGTGGAGATAGTCAAAGAATTTCCAACTATAAAATTTGTTGGAATTGTTGCTGATTCTAAAGCTAAAGCTTTGAAAGAAGCTTTACCTGAAGTTGAAGTTTTGTCTGGCAAATCTATAAACTTAACTATAATTGATAAGGCTAATCCTGATGTTGTCTTGAATTCAATTTTAGGATTTGATGGATTCTTACCTTCACTTCATGCTTTGAAGAAGGATAAGATTCTTTTGTTAGCTAACAAAGAAACTTTGGTCGTGGGTGGAAACTTTATCAATGAGGTATTAGCTCAAGGTCATGGAAAGTTGATCCCTATCGATTCTGAGCATGTAGCAGTTGCTAAATGTTTAGCTGAAGTTCCCCAAGACAAGAAAGTCAAAGAATTGTTTATCACAGCTTCTGGCGGTGCTTTGAGAGACTATCCTATTAAGGCCATCGGAACAGCTCCTATTCAAGCGGTGTTAGCTCATCCTACATGGAAGATGGGACCAAAAATCACTGTAGATAGTGCTACTATGGTGAATAAAGCATATGAAGTCATCGAAGCTTCTATGTTGTTCCATTATCCTTTGAAGGATATCAAGGCTGTTATCAATAGAGAATCTTTGATTCATGGTGGTGTTGTTTTAGAAGACGGAACTTCTATTTATGAATATTCTCCTAATACTATGCTCACACCTATCAAATATGCTTTGAGCCTTGGAACTGAGAAACGTCATGAATTGACTGACGAAGATAAAGAAGCAGTCAAGAATTTAAAGATTGAGGATATTGATAAGAACAGATATCCTATGTTCACATTCATTCTATCATTGGTCGGGAAATATCCTTCTCGTGCAGCAATTGTTGTAAATGCTGTGGATGAAGAAGCTGTAAATGCTTATTTAAACGGAGAGATTCGTTTCGGCGATGTCGAGACAATATTGAGAAAAGTTTCTTCTAGTGTCACTAGAGATAGCGATAACCCCAAGGAATTGAAAGATGTCTTGGATTTGGATGAAAAAGCTAGAGATGCAGCAGATAAGATTATCACTCTTTACGCTAATGCTTTGAAAGCTGGAAACAATCCTTCCGATATAGTAGCTAAACCTATTCGTGATGCTAATAGAAAGCACGAAGAAGAAATCAAGGATGAAGTCGAGAAGAGAAAGGCCAAAAAGGCTTCTCGTTGGAGAAACGATCCTAAGAAAAAAGCCTTGCTCAAAGAACATGAAGCTGAGAAAGCTAAGAAAGAAAAGCAAGGATATCCTAGAAATGCCAAGGATGCGGTCAAGGAAAAGAAAGTCTATGTTAAGAGAGAGGACAAGAAGATTGATGATCGTAAGAAGGATGTTCAATCTTTCGGAGACTACATGGACAAGAAGAAGGATGATCATCAAGACTTCGGTAGAAGTGGAATCCGTGGAAAGAGACCTTATCGTAACACTCATGAAGTGAATACTTTCCATAAGAAGAGTGATCATTATGATCACGAGAAGAAATTCAATGGTGATCATAAGGATAGAGATGATAGACATTCAAAATTTGGTGGACACTCATTCCATAAGTCTAATGGAGGATTCCATTCAAGATCTAATGATTCTTATAAACTCAGTGGTGAATTCCATAAATCCTATAGGACTCATTCAGAAGGTGACAACAAGGAAAAGAAATCTTATTCATCTAAGAAACCATCATTTGGCCATTCATCCTTCAAAGGTGGGGAAAGACATTCATCATTTAGAGGAAAGTCTTCATTCGGTGGAGACAAGAAGTCCTCTTATCGTGGTGGACACTTCGACAAAGCTCGTCAAGATAAACCACAAGGAGCTACCAAGAAGAGAACATTCCATACTGGAAGAAAGAACTTCAACCGCGGTAGATAATAAGTCAATTATTTGTATGAGATAAAAAGGAGGCAATTATGCAAATATTCATTAGTATCATAGTTTTCGTACTCGGGCTATGCTTTGTCATTTGCCTTCATGAGCTTGGCCATCTTTCGATGGCTAAGCTTTTTAAAGTTTATTGTGAAGAATATTCTATAGGATTTGGACCTAAAATCGTATCTATAAATCCCAAAGACAAGACTACAGGAAAACCACTATGGGAAACCACGGTCAATATCCGCTGTATTCCTTTAGGAGGATATGTTGCAATGGTCGGAGAAAGCGATGATGCTGCTTTGACTGAAGCTGGTATTCCACCAGTTCCAAAGGAAAGAACCTTCAGTGGTGTGAATCATGGAAAGCAAGCAATTATCATGATTGCTGGAATCGTGATGAATGTTATCCTTTCTTTCTTCCTTTGCTTCATAGCTGATGCCTTTTGCCCACAACAGGATGTTTATACAAATAGAATTACTGTCGCCTCTGGCTCATATTTAGCTGATAGCGGTCTAACTACAGGTACTAGGATCGTATCGATAAAGAAAGCATATCCTGATGATGTTCTCATCTATGACGGATTGGGAAATCAATGGACTGATGAAAAGATATTTAACCTTCCAGACAAAGATAAAGCAGCTATCGAACAGTCAAAGAATAGAACTTTCAATACTGTAGATACATACTTTGATATTTCTAATGCGATGTTAGATGAAGTCTATTATAGAAATGAATCTGGCAAGTATTATGAGCCTGTTGTATCAGTCGGTGATTCTCAAACTCATTTGTATTTATATCCTAGTAAGGATAGTAAAGAATTGACAGTGACTATTACTTATGCCGATATGTATTCGACTAAGAATGATGATGGGTCATACGATGGTTCTAAGGTTATTGAAGTGCAAGTGAAGCCTGAGTTGATCGATGCGACCAAAGGTTTGTACCATTATGAAGCTTTGGGTATATCGCCTTATATGTCTTATTCACCTAAGCCATATAACAGAAATAGTTTCATAGATGGAGAAGGAACTCCAACTATAACTGGTCAGTCATTTGCTAGAGCTTTAGGTCAAGCCTTTTATGATCAAGGCAATGGAATAGTTCAAACATTCCAAGCTATAGGTGGATTATTTACTCCATCAGGATGGCAGAATGTCGGTGGAATTGTTTCTATGTTTAGAACTACAGAGCAAGCTGTGTCTATTGGCCCCTTCTATGTATTCTACCTATGGGGTTTGATTTCAGTCAATGTTGCGGTTATGAACTTGATTCCATTCCCGGGTTTGGATGGATGGCAGTTACTATTGTGTATCATTGAATCTATTACTAAGAAACCAGCAAATAAGAAATTTAAGTCTTATGCTTCGATGATTGGATTAGGCGTTTTATTAGTCCTTGGAGTCGTGCTGATCGTATTAGATATAATTAGATGGGTTGGATAACAAGTGTTGAATAAAAAAAGACTAGTCTTGAAATTAAAGGCTAGTCTTTTTGATTTATGTTTATATTGATTGAGAATAGAAATGTTTTTGCTATAAATTTCAATTATATCCTCTGTTATAGATGCTGGATTATTAATGATATTGTCAAATGAAAAATTATCAAATTCAGAATGTAAATAATTTAAATCTTTATTGTGTTTTTCAATTTCTAACAATAGTGAATTCCACTCATTCGCTTGGCAGGATACTTTTAACCTATTTAAAATATTTCTTTGTTTATCGCTTAATTGTATTTCTATTATTGAATCTCTTTGTAATTCCTTTTTTAAACTCCATATGTATGGCTTTAAATAATATTTAAATTTTAATTTGTAAAAAAATATGAATTTCATTTTTTAAAGAGATAATGCTCTTTATTATTATAAGAAAAAAAGATTGAAATAAAAATGCCAAGCTCAATCTTGGCATAATGTTATCTTATTATGTATTCTATTTCAAATTGATAGTCATAGAATATAGCAACACAGCATATTTGCTATGACCTGTCACTTTGAAAAATGAAAATCCTTCAGGAATTGTATATGTATATGTTGTTTTATCAGTTATCACAGGTTTTATTTCAGTCCCATTGTTATCGGCTGATAGAATCGAAGATGAGGCATATAAAGAAGGATAACCTACAAAATCACCTTTTGTAGTTACGTCGACATTTAATACTACTGTAGATAAGTTCATCGCAGTCGAATTGAATAAGTAGGAATTGCTCTTTGATAAATTCCTAAATTGAATTCCACCATTATTATTCATTATATAGTCATATTTGAATGTGTACCCGCTAATAGTCAAATCCTATTCGAATCCGGGATACTTTGCATCAAAATTATTTGCGTCGATTGTAATTGTCTTTATTGTTGTGTCTGGAGTTGATGGAGTGTCGGGATCAGTAGTGCTCGATTCATACTTCATTATATCGAGGAAGAACACTGAATTATCACATCCGAAGCTGAGCAGGAATCCTTTTTCTTCACTTTCGGCATAAGGATAATATCCATCTTGAACTGTGACTGTATATCCTAAAGCTTTCAAAGTATTGGAATAATTAGTCTCCATTTGACTATCAGTTATAGAAGAATCTATTGTTCCATAAACGACAAACTCACTTGATGATTCGCTTTTTGAAGTATATCCGTAATAAGATTCATCGCTCGCTATATCGAATGATGGAATTTGATTATTTGTAACTGATGTCAAATTAAAGAATGTTGCTATATCAGCATAAGGGAATGAAGAATATTCTGTCACGTTGCTATCAGAATTGGATTCGACCCAAGCATATATTTCAAAGCCATAGTCAGCTGAATAACCTATTTGCAATACTATAAGATTTGTATCATCGTAACTGTATGCATAGAGATCATATCCATCTTGTGTCGAATCATATGTATATTCTTCATCTTTCACCTTACTTTTATATGCACTTGTTAAATTGCCACAATCCATATCATGAGTGTAGAAGAAATTTCCAGAGTCATCCTTTTCGAGTGAGGATTCACGATTGTCAGTTAGACCATCAGCGAAAGGAATGGCGAAATCGAATCCGAATGCTTGTTTCATTATTTCTTTTTCTGATGCGTACCAATCTGAACTTGCATCATCTTTTTTATTAGATGATGTTGTAGTGTCTTTCTTGTCAGTATTGACCGATGGGACTGAAGGTTTGTTTGTCGAATTGTCTGTGACTTGATTTGAAGGTGTAGTAGGATTAGAAGCAGAATCACCACAAGATGTCAAGAAAAAAGTGGTAGATAATAGAACTAAGGCTAGTAATTTGAATTTTGATTGCATTGATAATTTCTCCCATATATATAATTTTAAAATGTTTGTTAGAAATAAAAAATAGATAATCGTATTATTGATAGCGATTATCTATTAAGCAAGTTTTATTTCTTCTTTTTGCTCTTATTTTTCTTCTTAGTGTTATTGTTTTTGCTGGATGGTTTCTTGGATGATTTCTTCTTCTTTCCTTTTTTAGCAAATACAATAGAAAGAACGATTATTAATACTAAGACGATAACTATAGCAATTATTATTCCGATAGTAATTCCTATGTTTTCAGAATTAAAGTAGACTGATGGAGTTACTTCAATTTTGAATTCACCTAATTTCTTGCTAGATTTATCTACTAACACTGAGATTGTTGTAGTTCCAAATCCTACTGCTTCTATAGTGTTGTCGTTTGAAATTTTAGCTATGTTATCATCGCCAGATTTTAGTACGATTTTTTCTTCAGGGAATAGATTGTCAACCTTAATATCTAATTTGTATGAAGTTGAATTTCCTATTACTGGAGCTAATTGAATATTTTTTGGTAAATCAGTTTTTAATATAACATCATTCCAAATTATTATCTTAGTATTGACGTGATTTATAATTCCGTCTTCAGTAGTTTCATCTATTTTTATAGTAGTTCCTTCTTTACATTCTTTTAATGCCTTGAATGTCTTATTGTCATCAGACATAGATAAGTAATTGGAATCAAAACTGACCTTGATAGTCGATTTAGCCGAATATGTAACTGGTAATTTTAAAGTGTCATTTGTATGCAAATTATATGAATCTTTGAGGCTAGAGAAATCTGATGTTGTTTTATAAGTATCAGGTGCGTATGCTCTTCTGGCCCATTCAGGATGATCTATGAATGGATTTCTGTTGCTTTGAACATTGTTATAGATAAGATTGTTTCTATGTATTTCATAATTACTTACAGGATCTAATTCATTCCATTTAAGGAAATCAGATAAATGTTGATGAACTCCATGAAAATGATCGTTGTCATCCTTTTGTGTTTTGTCATCTGTCAATAAAAGGTAAGGCTCACTTCTAGTGTTAGTCTCTTGTTTATTAGAGTATCTAACGCCCATATAAAGTAAAGCCCTAGCTATATCGCCTTTATATTGATCAGTTGGTTCGAATGTATCATCACATCTTTATCTTTTCCAGACCATCCACTTAAATCAGTAGTACCATCAGCGTAATAACAATAGACTTCGCTATATGGGTTAGCTCTGTCTATGTATCCGTAGTAGTTATTATTGTGGATGTTATTTGTATGATGATCAGCTGCTAACAAATGATGAAGGTCTGTTCCAGCTCCAGCTTCAGGATCTCCGCTAGGTGAGAAACCGTGGCTTTTGGCCCATATATGTTCTTTATCTTCTTGAATATTTTTATTTGGCTTTTTCTTATTGTCAAAATCGATATGATCTAATGAAGAATCGATAGTCCAGGAGTTTCCGTTGACTAGATTGTTTATCTGCTTGCTCTTTGTTTCATTATCTTTGAAGTAAAGCAAAGTAAAATAGTAATTATTTGCTGTTGAGAATTTAAAAGTATCCGGATCAATAGGTTGAGATAATTCCCAATTCCTATCTGTTATTTGATACCACTTGTTTACATCGGCATATTTAACAAAGTGATTGTCCTTTGATATTACAGTATATAGCTCATTTATAAAACTAGAACCTGTTGAAGTGTTATCTACTGCAGAATAATATTTGTCTATATTTTCTTTACTTGTATCAGTAAAGTCCATCTTCAAAGACGAATCATAAAAACGCCCATCAAATGCCTTGGGGGCATTTAATACAGGTGCGTTAGACATCAACAAAAAAGTTAGTGGCAATAAAGCCCATAGTTTCTTATGCATATGATGAATATTTCCTTGGAGTAATTTGTTTCCAATGAATAATATAGATAAAAAAGTAGATAGTTGCTATATGAAATTTCTTACATCTAAGGTTTAGCATAAAATATTTACATTATTAGGTTGATTAGTTTTCTTTTACTATGTTTTTAGAACTTTTAAAATTTAGAGATAAGTTCTAACAAACTGATAAGCTTTAGTATGGAAGATAACCTTTGATTCTTGGAAAGACTTATTTCAACTAACTTAGTTTATAAAATACAAAGAAAACTAAGAGTGTAATACATTTATAAAAATTGTATAATTATTATTTGTGGAGTGATACCCAAGGGGTTTAAGGGACTGGTTTCGAAAACCAGCAGTGGATGAAAGTCCAGCCAGAGTTCAAATCTCTGTCACTCCGCCATTCTAGCTTGTTACGAACACTGCATGCTTGGCAGGCAGGGTTTGTTGCTATAGGTCAGTTGCCAAAAAGGCACTGATTGTCGAAAATCTATCAAATTACGGCTGTGTAGAAACATGGCTGTTTTTTGTTGCTTGGAGATGTTAAAAAAGTGCGATTTTTTGCATTGTGGATCTTGATCTTTTGAAAAGAATAAAGTAAAATATATGCGTTTCGTATTTGATAGGAGGTCAAAGTATGGAAAAGACAGTTATTGAATTATTTGCTGGTGTCGGCGGATTTCGTGTAGGCCTAAATAACGTCTTAAACTTTGACAGGACTACTGGGAGAGCCGTTGAAAATGGCCCTTGGAAATTTGTTTGGGCAAATCAGTGGGAACCGGCCACGAAGGAGCAACACGCTTTTGATTGCTATGCCTTACGATTTGGAAAAGAAGAGGCATCGAATGAAGACATTTCAAAGGTCAACAAAAAACAAATTCCCAATCATACATTACTGACCGGAGGGTTTCCATGCCAGGACTATTCCGTTGCCCGCTCTTTGAGTCATGAACAGGGCATCGAAGGCAAGAAAGGTGTTCTTTGGTGGCAAATAAATGATATTCTCAAAGCTAAGAAACCTAAGTTCGTCTTACTTGAAAACGTTGATCGCTTATTGAAAGCCCCGTCAAAACAAAGAGGGCAGGCGTTCGGAATCATCCTTCGCTGTTTCTGCGAAGCTGGATACGGAGTTCAATGGAGAGTAATTAACGCTGCAGAATATGGTCATCCTCAAAGACGTAGAAGAACCTTCATTTTTGCTTTCCATAATTCTACGAAATATTACAAGACCTTCAAAAATACCGCAAAACGAACTAAACCCGACGAAGTCATTATCAACAATATGATGTTTTCCGCAGGATTTTCCTGCCGAGTTATAGGTGATGTGAATTTGGGAAGCCTAGCAAAGGATTCTTTCAAGAGTATCGCTGATATTTCGGATAGGTTTGCTTTCCGTTTTGAAAATGCGGGCTATTGTTTGAACTACAATATCTTCACTACTTCTGTTGAACCTATTTATGAAGGAAGGGTGAGAACATTGGGCGAATGTTTGGATTGCAATAACGTCCCTGAATATTGTTATGATGTCGATTATGAGAAGTTTAGATATTTGAAAGGCGCCAAGCATATTGAAAGAACTGCTAAAAATGGGCACAACTATTTCTATTCCGAAGGTCCGATTGCCTTCCCCGATTACTTGGATAGGCCAGGAAGGACAATGCTTACAAGTGAAGGAACTGTGAATAGAAGCTCACATTATATTCTTGATCCAGTATCTAATAGATACCGCATTCTCACACCTATCGAATGTGAAAGGCTCGATGAGTTCCCAGATGACTGGACTAACACTGGGATGAGCCCAAAAAGAAGGTATTTCATCGCGGGAAATGCCCTTGTTTGTGGGTTGATAGAAACAATGGGTGAGGAAATCTCGCACATTGTCGATGCCGAAGATTAACGATTGTTATTTGATAAAAATGATGTCTCTATGATAGGCAAGGAAATCCTTCATTCTGGGATTGAACTTGATGTCGTAGATTCTTCCATTTTCAAGTTCGAGCCTTTTGGCATTGTCGTTTGTAATTATTGTGGACAACAATATCTTTCCACTGTTTTCGAATGAGATGAGTCCTCTGTCAAACAACCTATCGTAGGTTGCACTGAGGATAAATCCATTTTCACCGCTGGTTCTTTCCGAATTATTGGAAACGGACCACGGCTTAATGTGGCTGGCAATTAACACTTCAGGTATATTGATATGGGTGATAATACATCCTTCACTATATTTCCTTAATAGTTTTTCCCTATAGAGGCCCTGTCCAATCCTTGCTTTGACAATGGCCTCTTTTTCGGTTGTGGTCAATGTCGTGTCTTTTTCAATTTTGCTTACTTCTTTTTCTTCGGACTTTTGGCTTCCGTTCATGGTAAAGACATATAGCCGGAAATGTTTCAATGCATTTCTATACATCCTCTTTCCAATTTTATCTTTGTCTTGAAAAAACTTGTTTCTCAAAATGAGCTCGATGGCCAAATCCAATTCGAAAAGTTCCATGTCTTGAAGCGGTTTTGTGATGACGCCTTCGCTCATCATGTCTTTAGAGACCACTTTCAGCCCACTGTCGTAATGCTCGATGGATCGTTGACTTAAAAGGGTTCCGTCCTTTTTCGTGCAAGTTTTTAGGAAATCCTGGAAATTCATATCTTTATTTTATCACTTCAGCTTTCAGAATCACAGATGGGACATGATAAAGGTAACAAAAAAGTCGTGCAACCATCGAATCTTTTTGAAATCTCTGGTATTAGGAAACATATTTGTTTCTTTTTGGTATCATATAAGGAGTATGGAAAACAAAAAGGACAAACACCCATCGGAGAAAGTCGAAAAGAACCGTAAAGACCTTCTTGATAAATTGAAGGCCTTGAATGGAAAAACAATTGGTCAAGTTGATCAATATGGACTTTTGGACAACCCAAAGAACAAAGGCGATATCGGACAGGTTATCCAAAAATATCTCGGAAAGGATTTGGACAATGATCCAGGCCCTGATTTTCTTGATGCCGAGCTTGAACTTAAGGTCACTGGTCTGTTGCCAAACAAAGCCAAAACGAAAGACAAATTCAGGGCGAAGGAGAGGCTCGTCCTTACCAACATTAATTACAACGAAGACTATAAATCCTCTTTCGAAAACAGCCATCTAATAGAAAAATGCGACGATATGCTGATGACTTGCTATGAATATGTAAAACCTGATGCAGAAAAAATTGATTATGGAGCTTTTCCCATCATAGATTCTTTTATTTTGACATTGTCGAATGAAGACAAAGCGGTAATGAAACGTGATTTCGACCTGATTATTTCGAAAATTAAGAACGGACAGGCGGATCAGATATCGGAATCGGACACAAACTATTTGGCAGCGTGCACGAAGGCAAAGGATTCTACCATCAGAAAAACGCAACCCTTCTCTTCAACTCTTGCCAAGCCTAGGGCCTTTTCTTTAAAACAGTCTTTTGTCAGTTCCCTTATCCGTGAATATATTTCAAATGAACATTTTCAAAGTATCCTTGACGGCGTGAAGAGCATGAACTTCGGCGGCATCGAAGATTTTGTGCTTTCAAAACTAAAGCCATGGTTCGGAAAGACCGAGGAGGAACTCGGATATACATTCAACGTTGCTACAAATGCTAAGAATCGATATTCGATGTACATCAACAGGATTTTTAAAGTTTCGAGTTTGGAAGAGTCCGAAGAATTCCAAAAGGCCGACATTGTCGTTAAAACGTTGAGAATCAAGAAGACTGGTTCGATTCAAGAAAAGATGTCTTTTGCCCAGATGGATTTCGTTGATGTAGCAGAAATGCCATGGGAAGAATCAGACGTCAGGTCATATTTTTCCGAAAAACGTTTCCTTTTCATCGCGTTCAGGAAAACGGAGAAGGGGTATGTTTTAGACAACGCCGCTTTCTACAATTTCCCTGAGACAATCGTAGATGAGTTCATTGGATATACATATCGGAAGACGCAAAAGACCCTTTTGGAGGGGAATATTGTCAAATCAACTTCATGGAAGAAAGTCAAGGGAGAGATTCAACTCATTCACAATACGAATTTCGTTGGATCAAAGGAAAACCCCGTTTGTCACGTAAGACCGCATGCAGCCGATTTCAATGATCAGTCTCCACTTCCTGTTCCCGATAAATATACAGGCTATACAAGCTACGAGAAACAATGCTTTTGGATTGATACCAGATTCATTAATGCTATTCTGCGCAAAACGGAAAAAGAGTATCTAGATGTCGCAAGAAAGAAATTGAATTCGAAAAACTAGATATATTTAAAGCCTCTATTGAAATATTAAGAAACCTTCCATTGGAAACTAGTGTTCAAAAGACTTCTTTTATAACTAGATTTGTAAATAAGGTAGATGTCTTTAATGATGGTAGAGTACTAGTGATTGTAGATTCGTTTGGCCATAAAGCCACTGCCTTAGTAACTGAAGAAAGCAATAATATTGTTCGCATACAACCTATTTTAAGCCGCCATTATATTGAATTTATAAATCTTGAATAAGATTTATCTTATATGTTATAAAAAAAGGTGGATTCCATCTTTTTATTTTACTTGTTTATGAGCTCTCAAGGCCCATAAAATAGAAATCAAATCTATTCCTTCCTGACATATAGCACCTATGATGGCGGGAAGTACTCCAAACGCTGCAACTATCATTAATATTATGCAAGCTGTTATTCCTATTAAAACAGCTTGTCTTCCTATTTTTAAAGTATTTATTGATATTTTCTTAGCTAATACAATGCTATCTATCGAATCATTTAAAATGATGATATCGCTGACCTCACTGATAGCACCATCATTTCCGCTTTGCATTGCTATTCCTATGTCTGCATTTGCTAAGCAAGGTGTATCGTTTATTCCATCTCCTACCATTGCTATAGGTCTATCGTCATCACTTATAGAAGTTATTATATTTAATTTGTCCTGAGGCGATAAAGATGAATAGTATTTATCAATTCCAGCTTCTTTTGCGATTCTAGAAGCAGTTTTCTCGTTATCACCGGTAAGCATGATGATCTTATCGACATTCATATTTCTTAATGAAGATAAAGCTTCTTTTGTATCTTTTTTAAGTTTATCTCTAAAGATGATATATCCGACAGGATTATCATTCACTGATAACCCTACTAATGTTTCACCTTTTTCTATATTATCATCTAAAGATACAAAAGATCTGTTTCCTACTTTATATTTAACTCCGTCTATAAACCCTTCAACTCCTTTTCCTGGATATTCTTTGATATCAGACGCTTTTAATAGATTTGTTTGATTTGATGATTCTATTATAGATTTAGCAAAGATGTGATTGGAATTAATTTCAAGACTAGCCATATATAAGAGCAAATCATCTTTTGAATAATTACCTATAGTTTCTATTTTTGAAATCGATGGTTTTCCATTGGTTAAAGTTCCTGTTTTGTCGAAAGCAAAAGTCTTAGTATTTGCTAGTTTTTCAAATGCGATAGGATTTTTTATTAAGATGTTCTTTTTATAGGCTTGCGATATTCCTGAAATCATTGCAATCGGAGCTGCTAATAATAAAGGGCAAGGAGAAGCGACTACCAATACTTCGACAAATCTAGTAAAGCCATCCATCAATGAGATTGATGGATTTGTAATATAAGCAATAAGCCAACCTAATCCTGCTAGTAGATAAGAAACAATAGTGAATGGGATTGCTAATTTATCAGTCATTTTCACAAATTTAGATGGCTTTTTATCCACTTCTTTAGCTAATTTAACGATAGTTTGATACTGAGAATCAGCATCTTTTTTATCGACTTTAGCAATAATAGGAGAATCACCATTTATAAATCCTGATAGTATTTTGTCTCCTACTTTTTTTGATTCTGGAAGACTTTCTCCTGTTAGAGAAGACATGTTGAATGGTGAGTTTCCATCGATTATTGTCGAATCCAATGGAACTGTTTCATTAGGCTTTATCAAAAACAAATCACCTATTTTTGCTTCTTTTATGTCTATATCCATACAATACCCGCTATCGGTCAATATATGAACAACTTTAGGTGTCTTATTTATGAGCTCAGTCAATTCTTTATTTGCTTTCCTTGAAGAAAAAGACTCTAAGGCCTGACCAGAAGCCATCATAATCATTATCATAAGACAAGCCCAATAACCTTCGATAGTAATTCCGTTTATGGTGTCATTGACAAATAGAGTAGAAATAATAGAAGTCAAAGCTAAAATATCTAATCCTACATGTCCTTCTATTAAATCTTTTATCATACTTACGACAGTAATAACTACAAAAATTGCAGCACATGAATGGATGAGGATAAGAGAGACTAGATTCAACTGGAATCCAAATTGAAATATTAAAGCTAATATTCCAACAACAGTCGTCAAAATAATTAAGTAATAATTAGATAAGAACTTTTTCATTGTAAATCACTGGTCCTTTCAAGAGTTCTATCTTTAAATAGTTTGTCGCCTGAAAAGGATTGCTCCTTTTCTGCCGTCGTCACCTTATATAAGGTCTAACGGAATCTTGTAAGTCACCTGTGGATTTACCACTACACACCCTTTCGGGATAGCACTTTTAATATAATGGTTTGATAAATGGAAATCAATATCCAAATAAAAATAAAAAAGTCTTAGGATTGGCTAAGACTTTGACATATATATTTAATCTGATAACAACTCTTTTAATTGTATGGAATTGATTCCTATGTTTTTCTGCATGAAATCAGCTATTTTAATTATTTGTTTCTTTTCTTTCTTTAATTGTTTATATACTTTGTTGAATTCGTTTTTTAAATACTTCCTTTTAATTCTTTCGTATTTAAATTTCAACAAATATGATATTTCTTCAGAGTGGGCATAATGGCATGATGGATCCAAAATAGATCCACGACATAGCAATTTGTCGATTAGTTTTAATGCGTTAGTCAAATCGCTACCACCCCCTACATCATACTTGCCAAAGATTAATTTTTCACTAGCAATTCCAGCTAGACTTGTGTCGATACTTTCTTCTAATGTTTCTCTGTCTAATCTCTCGGTAGAGAATTTATCAGAAGATAGAGTTTCTGCATTGACGTTATCTACTATTCTAGTTCTCAAAAAAGATATCCTTTTACAATGAGATTGTAGGTAAAGTGCATGACCTGCTTCGTGTATTGCGGTCATCCTTTCAATATTGTCAGGCTCTTCGTGGTTATGGTCTACTAAATCCATTTCATCTAATATTTTCAAAATATCATTCAGCTTTGCTTTTTCACCGTATTTTATACTTGCTTGACTAAATATGGATTCTATTTTAGCAATGTTTATTTTCTTGAACTCATATTTTAATTCTTCTTTTTCATCGGCAGTTACAGGAACATTGTATTTCTTGCTGAATCCATCTATTAAATCTTCAACTATAGATGAACTGCTCATACAATATTTCTTTTCCAATCTTCCAACTCTAACTAATGACTCAGGCCAATCTTGAGGAGATGAGTTTGATGTTGCAAGTGTGATTACAGAAGTGTTCTTATCAAATCCATCCATTTGAGATTGAAAAGTTCTAAGGAATTTAGGATCTACTTCACCCCAACAATTTAGTCCTAACAAATTGTCAATTTCATCGACTATTACTATTGATAATTTGTTCTTTCTAGCTTTAGTATATGCATCGACTATTTCTTTGTTTATATTATCTAGGTCACATTGAAGATTGATAACTGGGCAGTTAAAAATCTTTGAGAATTCTCTACATATCAAAGTTTTACCATTTCCAGGCTCTCCATAGAAAACAAATCCTTTGGGTAGATTGGAGATATCCTTTCCATCTCTTAATCTATCCATATACTGGTCATAAACTTCTTTTAGTTGTTTTTTGATAGTATCGTATCCAAACACATTAGGCAAGAAATCTTTGATTTTGTTTTCCATTTCTGTTTCCTCTCTTTCAAAGTTTCACCATTTTCTCATAGATTAGATTCAACTAATGGATAAAATGAATGATATTAAGACAAATGTGTATAAAAATACACATTTGTTATTCTTAATGAATTCATTTTAGATAAGAAAGATGATAAAAATGTTTTTAGATTTAGAATATAAGGTTTCATCGATTTTGATTGTGGAGAGTCAAATATAAATGTTTGTACTATTAAATTAGATAATCTTATGCTTATATTAAATTATTTGTTTCAACTACAAAAAATAAATATCATAAAAATATTTTTGATTGTTTATGAATACTATTATCCATATGAGAAAATATTTGATTGGATTGAATTTGCCTTTGCTCTTTTATATGAATGCCTTATCAGTTTTTGTTTCATGAAGAAGTTTTATGAGGGCATAAAGGAAATGAATGAAAAAGATAAGAAATAAAGCTCTTTTATATTGTATTTTATCTTTGTGAGTGCTATTGTTCTTTTGCCTTAAGCAAGGCCAGGTTACTCAGTCGGACATGGACTTTCGCCGGCTATTGAAGGAGACTTCTTTAGACGGTCAGCATCCCTTAATCGAAGCCAAGGTATGGGATAGAAAAGTTCTAATACCACTGAGAGCGTAAGCTCAAGCGTCATAAGGTTTACTCACGAGTAAATTATCCTTATGGCATTTGACTTGCCATAAGTTTTTTATTGAAAGGAGGGTAAACCCATGGGTCTCAAAGATTGGAAAGAAGCCAAGGCTAATAAAAAAATAGTCAAGGAAGAAAATTTGATTAACAAGGCTAATGCTCAAAAAATAGCAAAGACTGGAGTTGTTCAAAGTAAAGAAGATCGAGAAAGACTTTTGAGAGCTAGTAGTTTGTCTATAGATGATTTTCTCAAGGATATCGGCGTGGATGAGAAGACGGGTTTAAATGACGAAACTGTTGAAGCCAATAGAGAAAAATATGGAGCAAACACAGTTACTAAGATCAAAAGTAATGGTGTTTTTCATAGACTTTTCAAAGCATTTACTTCTCCTTTTTCATTAATTTTGCTAGTTGTAGCTATCATATCAGCTATTGTCGCTTGGCTTCCTGGAGGTACTGCTGAAGATAAAGCTACTTGGTGGGTTACTCCTTTGATAATAATCATAATGGTTCTTCTCTCCGGAACTGTAAGTTTTGTGGAAGAGACTAAATCTCTTCGCTCAGCTGCTTCATTGAAATCCATGACAGAGAATACTTCGACAGTCATCAGAAAAGGAAAGGTAATCGAGCTTCCTAACGATCAATTGGTTGTTGGAGATATAGTTAGAATCGGTGCTGGTGATATGCTGCCAGCAGATGTTAGAGTTGTAGTTGCTAAAGATTTATTCGTTTCACAATCTGCTTTGACTGGTGAACAACAACCTGTTGAAAAGAATACTAATTCATATAATGGAAATTTGGCAAAAGCAAATCCTTTCGATGTCTCTTCTTTAGCTTTTGAAGGATCTAATGTTGTGTCTGGAAGAGGCGAGGTTTGTATAGTCAATGTCGGAAATAAAACAATTTTTGGTGCTTTGAGAGAAAAAGTGGTAGAGAAAAAAGGAAAGACTGCTTTTGAAAAAGGTGTCGATTCAGTCGCTAAGATGCTCATGAGTTTCTTGGTGGTTATGGTTCCTCTTATCTTTATCATCGATGGTTTTGGTATTCATATAGCATCAGAAGGGTTGGTAATTTCAGGATATAACGATTATAAGCAATGGATTCAAGCTTTGATGTTTGCTATGTCAGTAGCTGTTGGACTCACTCCCGCACTTCTTCCTATGCAAGTTGCAGCTAATCTAGCTAAAGGTGCAGTCAAGATGTCTGGAAAGAAAGTTATAGTAAAGGATATAAACTCTATTCAAAACTTCGGAGCCATGGATGTTCTTTGTACGGATAAAACTGGAACACTTACTGAAAATAGCTCGACATTAGCTGAGTATTTTAACTTTGATGGTGTTTCATCTCCACGTGTTCTTCGCCTCGCTTTCTTAAATTCGTATTCTCAAACTGGAATTAAGTCTGTTATAGATAAATCGATTGTGGCATATGCTGAATCAGATAGATCATTTTATGAATCGTTGACTGAAGGATTAGTAAAGCTTGATGAAATTCCTTTCGACTTTGATAGAAAGAGATTAACTGTTTTATTAAAGGATCACACCGGTGCTAAATTTATGGTTGTGAAAGGTGCTACTGATTCTATGATAAAGACATTGGGCTTTATCAAAACATCACAAGGAAAAAGGCCTATTACTGATGATGATATAGCTAAGATTAAGCTCACTGCCGATAAAGAATCTTTGAAAGGTAGAAGAACAATATTGATGGCTACTAAGGATACAGATAAAGATACGATAACAGTATCGGATGAATCTGACTTGGTCTTTGCTGGATATATATGTTTTGAAGACACGCCTAAAGCCTCGGCTAAGGAAGCTTTGGATGGCCTTAGAAACTTTGGTGTTACAGTTAAAGTATTAACCGGAGATAATGAGCCGGCTGCCAGAGCTGTTTGTAGAGCTACCGGGTTTGATGATATTAAAGTGTTATCTGGTGATGAGATTAGAGAGATGAACGATGATGAATTGACTAAAAAGGTTGAGGAATGTAATTTGTTCGTTAAGTTGTCACCCGATGACAAGAGCAGAATTGTTACAAGTCTTCAAAGAAATAAACATACTGTCGGATTCATGGGTGATGGAATCAATGATGCAGCTGCTTTACATGCTGCTGATGTCGGAATTTCATTCAAGGATGCAACTGATATAGCTAAGGAATCAGCTGATATCATCATGTTGGAGAATGATTTGAATGTTTTGAGAGATGGAATTATCGAAGGAAGAAAATCATATGTAAATATGATGAAGTATTTGAAAGGCCAGACTTCTTCAAACTTCGGAAATATGATTTCTCAAATGATCGGAGCTATTTGGATTCCATTTATTCCAATGCAAGCTTTACAAATCATCTTGTTGGATATCATCACTGATGTCTCTTGCTCTATGATTCCTTTCGATTCGGTAGATGAGAGAAATATAATGCAGCCTTTGGATTTCTCAGTCAAACAAATACGATCGTTTATGTTTGCATTCGGACCGTTATCTTCTTGCATCGATATGATCACATTTGCTTTCTTGATGTACTTCATCTCTCCATTAATGGTCGTAAATATGAATTCAACTGGTGACACTATCAACTGGGCTTTCCAAAGTGGAATGTTCAACTGGAACTGGGCTGAGACATCCGATGAATATATAACTTTTATGATGACTTTCCAAACTGGATTCTTCTTAGAATCACTGATAACGCAGAATGTCGTCTATGCTTTCTTGAGGACTGATAGAATTCCTTTGATCCAGTCTTGGCCTAACGTCACATTGTCTTTAGGAATAGTCGTATCATGTCTATTGGGATTCTTTGTAGTTTATGTTCCTAATGTCAATGCTACTTTCGATATGGTTTCTATTAATCCAATATTCCTCGTCATTCTATTTGGACAAGTGCTGCTGTATGGATTATTGACTCAACCTGTGAAGTATTTCTATAAAAAGCATTACGGAAGATTGCTATAATGTTTATTTGATAAGCATGATTGTTGACGCTTTTTATATAAGTTATTCTTCATATAAAAAAACTATCTGGTTTGTGTACTGCACCCCTCTCACTGGACCAAGGAGCAATAGCAATGATGGATGGATTCC
>ENA-OPMG01000191-OPMG01000191.1-human-gut-metagenome-genome-assembly--contig:-NODE-191-length-42801-cov-8.764633_pt1 | contig 42801 bp, 43 predicted proteins | sample MGYA00241522_ERZ501741 | MGnify/ENA primary metagenome ERZ501741 (study PRJEB25962, sample SAMEA2042616) | human gut metagenome | biome: human gut; feature: human-associated habitat; material: faeces...
GCGGTCGGACCGTCTGCACCTCCGATGATGCCGATGGCAGCTGCCTGCATGGGGTCGAATCCCCATTCAAGTGCAATCATATAGGCACCAAAGATACCGAATTGGGCTGCCGCACCGATAAGCATCAGCTTCGGATTGGAAATCAATGCCGAGAAGTCGGTCATGGCTCCAATGCCGAGGAAGATGAGTGGCGGATACCATCCCGATGTCACTCCTTGATATAAGATGTTGAGAACCGAACCCTGTTCGTAGATACCGACTTGCAGGCCGGCCTCCATATTGAAAGGAATGTTGCCCACCAGCATACCGAATCCGATTGGAATCAGCAGCATCGGCTCGAATTCCTTCGCCACGGCAAGATAAATGAAGAATATACCGACGGCTATCATGATGAAATGCTGGTAAGTCGCATTGTAGAAGCCGGTATAAGTCCAGAAATCCGCCAGGTTGCTTTGTAAGAAATTGATAAATTCTCCCATAACTATTCAATGATTATAAGGTCTGTACCTTCGAGTATTGATTCTCCCTTGCTCACCTTGATGGCAGTTACCTTACCGTCACGGTCGGCCTTGATGTCGTTTTCCATCTTCATGGCTTCCAGTACGAGCAATGTCTGTCCGCGTTTCACGGCATCTCCTTCCTTCACCTTGATTTCCAGAATCACGCCCGGAAGCGGCGACTTGATGCCTGACTTGCTTCCTGCTACAGCCGGACGGCTCACGGCGGCTGCCGGTGTGGTAGCTGCTGTACGGACTACCGGTTTGATTTTCGGCCCGGTCTTCTTTTCCATTTCCACGGTATAGGCCGTTCCGTTTACTTCTACATGCACGTTATTGTCTTCTATATCTCCCACGGTCACCTTGTAGAGATTTCCGTTGATTTTATATCTGTATTCTTTCATGGTTTTCGTTATACTTTAGAGGTTATTTCTTATGAGGCGTTTCACGCAAGGTATAAATCTTGGAACTCCACGGTGAGTAGCTCCGTTTCACCCGGCTGATGGTCAGGATGGTTTCTTCCACATCGTGGTCGGCTCCCTGTGTTTCATGCAAGGCCATGGAAATGGCGGCAATGACTTCGCCCGGAGCTTCTCCCAGTCCGCGTTCCTTCGCTTCCTGCTTGTCGGTGACATTCTGAGCCTTCATGGCGTTGCGTTTACGCAGCTTGACGGCAACCTTGCCGATGATGCGGAAGCTGATGTACAATAGAATAAGCCCGATGAAAACCACGGTCATGGCAGTAATGGTCATGCCCAGCCCCGCCGAGTCGTGTTGTTCGAACTTGTCCATCTTCGGGTTTCCTTCCAGCGTCTGGTTGTTTGTGCTTGGAGTCACGTATTTGGTCTCGCTGTCATCCTTTACTTCCCATTGGTCTGCCCCGTCGCTTACCCGCGCATACGACTGGTCTGTCTTCAGTACACCGGCAGGCACAACCACTTCATCCAACAGTTTCCGTCCCGAATCGTATAATCCTACCCAGTTGTCACGGGTCTTGCTTAATACGAAATTGGTATGGAACGTGCCCCGGCGCGGTGCTCCGTCTGCCCAGAAGAGAGCGTGCTGGCGAGGGCTGATGGCAGTCAGTACATCTCCTTTGGGAATGAAATAAGACAGGGTGTCGCCCGGCTCACTGCTCACTTTCAGGTAACATCCTGCCAGGTTGACACTATTATAAGATGTGTTGAATATTTCCACCCATCCGCTATGCACGCCATAATCGTCCTGAAAGTTGTCTTGATTATCCACCAAGACTTCGTTGATGACGATTTTACTGCCCGTATCCGGTGCGGTGCACGAACTGAGCGCACCGACCATAGCAGATGCGAAGAATATTCCGGCTATGTATTTGTTCATAACTAAACGCATTAAAAAGGTGAATGTTACAAAGGAATATTACCGTGTTTCTTGGCCGGATTGGTCAGCTTCTTGGTCTGCAACTGCTGCAAGGCACGAATGATGCGGAAGCGCGTGTTACGCGGCTCAATCACATCGTCAATGTAACCATATTTAGCTGCATTATACGGGTTGGCAAACAGCTTGGTATATTCGGCTTCTTTTTCGGCCATAAAGGCTTTCGGATCGGGTGCGTCTTTTGCTTCCTTTGCATACAGTACTTCTACGGCACCGGCACCTCCCATTACGGCAATCTCAGCAGTAGGCCATGCATAGTTCATATCGCCGCGCAACTGCTTACAGCTCATCACGATGTGGGAACCTCCATACGACTTACGGAGCGTAACGGTCACTTTAGGCACCGTAGCTTCGCCGTAAGCATACAGCAGCTTCGCACCGTGCAGGATGACTGCATTGTATTCCTGTCCGGTTCCCGGCAAGAATCCCGGAACGTCTACCAGTGATACGATAGGAATGTTAAAGGCATCGCAGAAACGAACGAAACGGGCTGCCTTACGAGAAGCATTGCAATCGAGCACACCGGCCAGGAACTTCGGCTGGTTGGCTACGATACCCACTGACTGTCCATTGAAACGGGCAAAACCGATAATGATATTCTTGGCAAAATCACGCTGGATTTCAAGGAATTCACCGTTATCAACAATGGCACCGATAACTTCATACATATCATAAGCCTTATTCGGGCTGTCGGGTACGATTTCATTCAAAGAATCTTCCAAGCGGTCTATCGGGTCGGTACAATCTACGTAAGGCGGTTCTTCCAGGTTGTTCTGTGGGATATAGCTCAACAATTTACGAATCAATGCCAAACCTTCTTCTTCTGTAGAAGCTGTGAAATGAGTCACACCGGAACGAGTGGAATGCACGCTGGCACCTCCCAAATCTTCCTGCGACACGTCTTCACCCGTCACGGTCTTCACCACCTTCGGCCCGGTAAGGAACATGTAAGAGGTACCTTCCATCATCAAGGTGAAGTCAGTCAAGGCGGGAGAATATACCGCACCTCCTGCACAAGGGCCAAAAATACCGGAAATCTGCGGAATTACTCCCGAAGCCAGAATGTTACGCTGAAAAATCTCTGCATAGCCAGCCAAAGCGTTGATACCTTCCTGAATACGTGCACCACCCGAGTCATTCAATCCAATGCAGGGAGCTCCCATCTTCATGGCCATATCCATCACCTTGCAGATTTTCAGTGACATGGTTTCAGACAAGGAACCGGCAGATACCGTGAAATCCTGGGCAAAAACATAAACCAGACGGCCTTCGATTGTTCCGTATCCGGTTACGACGCCGTCTCCCAAATAATGCTTCTTGTCCATTCCGAAGTTTGTGCAACGATGCTGTACGAACATGTCCATTTCTTCAAAGCTGCCTTCGTCAAGGAGCATGGAAATACGTTCGCGGGCTGTGTACTTACCTTTATCGTGTTGTTTTTCGATGGCTTTCGCACCTCCACCCAGACGGGCCTGTGCGCGAAGCTCTATTAATTCTTTTACTTTTTCAAGTTGGTTACTCATGGTATTAGTATTTATATTTGATAATTAAATAAGGGTCTTTTCCCGGTGGTTATTTTTCACAAAGTTCCGTCAATACGCCCATAGTAGATTTCGGGTGGAGGAATGCAATGTGAAGGCCTTCTGCTCCTTTACGCGGTGCCTTGTCAATCAAACGAATGCCTGCCCCTTCTGCCTGTGCCAGCGCATTGGCCACTCCGTCTTCTACTGCAAATGCCACATGATGTACGCCCATACCGCGGTTTTCAATAAACTTGGCAATCGTGCTGTCAGGACCGGTTGGTTCCAATAATTCAATTTTTGTGTCACCACATTTCAAAAACGCAGTCTTTACCTTCTGGTCTTCTACGGTTTCTACGTTATAGCATTTCAATCCGAGGACGTTTTCATAATAAGGAAGGGCTTCTTCGATACTGTTGACCGCAATGCCCAAATGTTCAATGTGAGAGATTTTCATAATAGAATTGTTTTTTATGGGTATTAAATTAAAGTACGTGTTTAATATACACACAGACAAAGAAAAGAAAATTGTGCTGAAAAAAGAAACTTTTTGACGATTTTTTCAAAGAAAGCTTCTTGTTTAAAAAGAGTTTAATCCATTTATGAAAATACAGAGAACAGACTATACATAGACTTTGGTCAACAAGCGATTCAACCAGTTCCAACGCACATGAAACCAGCGGCGACTGCTCATCTGCTTTCCACCGAAACGCAGGATAAAGTCACGGAAACCATATTTCTTGAAAGGAAGTCCGGCATCAATGAATTCAAAATGTGCATATCCGTGCTCACGGGCATACTGCATGGCTCCCCACACTGCAAGCACTCCCGGATACTGCAGCGGATACGTTTTTCTCATCCCACCGGAAAAAAGCAAATAGGCATCTTCCCCGGAAAACAGACAGACCGAACCTCCGATAATCTTGTTTTTATAACGAATGATAAAAATCCGTCCGCAATGGGATGAATGCGTCAGCAAAGTAGTGAAGAAACCGATGTCGGGCAGGTAACGATGAATCTTGGGCGAATAATAATGCTTGAGCATACTGAAAAAAGCCTGTACATCTGCTTCTGTACGTGCCACATCAATTACGGCTCCATTCTTCAGCCCCTGATGAATTTGCCGCTTGCGGGAGGTACTCATCCATTTGTCCAACGAATCATGGTGTAAAGAGTTGCGCACCCGAAGCCAGCGTATCGGAAAATATCCGTTTTGCCGGAAATAACGGTAACCAAACAAAGGTTCTTCCAGATTGCGAAATTCTAAAAGAAAAGATTTCTCTGCAAACTGCTGCGTAAAGTAGGAAAGCAATTCTTGAAAAATATGTTCTTTCGGATAGGAGGAAGGAAAGTATTCACCTGTGCCGTACGCATAACTCTTTTCGGCAAAACGTAGCAGATTAGTGGAACGGCGAGTAATGCATAGCAGCTTTCCCGCAGGAGATTTCCCCTCGTAGGCTACCAGCAAAAGCGGACGAACTCCCCTTGTCTGTTCCAGCACATGAAACAGTTCTGTAGAATGAAAGATGTTTGAACCCGGAAGGGCGGGTACATCCTTAGCGTGATAATATGTAGCTAAACGGATGTTCATGTGATGCAAATTTACATTTTTTTATTGAGGATTTAACGGGGAAGCCTTATATTTGTCCAAACAAACGAAATTTTTATGGAAAACTTCAGTGATTTAATCAGAAACCGGCGAAGCATGCGAAAGTTTACGGATGAGGAACTGACACAGGATCAGGTGCTCACATTACTGAAGGCGGCCCTGATGGCCCCGTCTTCCAAACGCTCCAATTGCTGGCAGTTCATCGTCGTAGACGACAAGGACACACTGGAAAAGTTGTCTTTCTGTAAGGAATCGGGAGCAGCATTCGTAAAAGATGCTGCACTGGCTATCGTAGTGACTGCCGACCCGCTCGCCAGCGATGTGTGGATTGAAGATGCTTCCATTGCGTCAATCATGATTCAGCTTCAGGCAGAAGATCTGGGACTGGGAAGCTGCTGGGTACAGGTAAGAGAAAGATTTACCGCCAACGGCACACCGGCCAACGAATATATCCATGAACTGTTGGACCTTCCTTTACAATTGCAAGTGCTGTCCGTCATCGCTGTGGGACACAAGGGGATGGAACGCAAGCCTTTTGATGAGTCACACCTGCAATGGGAAAAGGTACATATCAATAAATTCGGAGGGAAATAATGGCAGCAGCATCGGGCAAACACAAAGATACCTATCGGGCTACAGCCGTTTTTCTTGTTCTGACAGGGCTGCTCTACCTGATAGACAAATGGGTAGGATTCGGTCACCTCGGACTGCCGTGGGTGATGCAAAAAGATACGATGTTGCTGTATGCAGCCATTATTTTTCTGTGGTTCAAAAGTGACAAATCGGTAGGACTCATTTTATTAGGTATCTGGCTGATTCAGAATATCGGACTGGTTATCTCTCTGCTGGGACAGATGTCGACTTTCCTCCTGCCCGCCACCTTGCTAGTCATCGGAGTTTTACTTTACTTCTTATCTTCACGCGGATGATGAATAAAAAAGATTTTTCCATTGTATGTATAGGTGCAGGCAATATAGCTACTCATCTGGCTCAGGCTCTGCAGCAAAAGGGATTCCACTTGTCACAAATTTACAGCCGGACACAGGAATCGGCACAAGCCTTGGCACAGACATTAGGATGTGCGTGGACCACCTGCCTGGAACAGGTAGACGAACATGCCGATTTGTACATCGTATCGGTGAAAGATGCTGTTTTGGAAACAGTCATTTCACAACTAGCCCACTGTAATCCGTACGCTCTGTACCTGCACACTGCCGGAAGTATGCCGATGGAAGTATGGAAGGAAAAGTTCAAAAATTACGGAGTAGCTTACCCCATGCAGACTTTCAGCAAACAACGGGAAGTTAATTTTGAAGAAGTGCCGTTCTTCCTCGAAGCCAATTCGCCGGAGAATTTATCCCTTCTTCAGGAAATAGCCGGAAGCCTTAGTCCGAAAGTGTACGAAGCCAGTTCGGAACAACGAAAATACCTGCACATAGCAGCTGTCTTTGCCTGCAACTTCAGCAACCACATGTACGCCATCTGCCAACATTTGCTTCAGGCACACCAACTTCCTTTCGAATCTATGCTGCCACTGATAGATGAAACCGCCCGAAAGGTGCATGAATTATCTCCGGTGGAAGCACAAACCGGTCCGGCAAGACGTTACGATGAAAATGTGATTAACCGCCACCTAAATATGCTGGAAGAAGAACCTAAGCTGGCAGAAATCTATCGGTTACTGAGCGAACACATCCATTTATATGAAACAACCAATCATTGACCATTTAATTTTTCAGATATGATAAATTACGATTTGACTCAAATAAAAGCACTGTTTTTCGATGTAGACGGAGTACTGAGCGCCGAAACAATCTTTTTGCATCCCGACGGAGAGCCCATGCGTTCTGTCAATATCAAAGACGGCTATGCGCTGCAGCTGGCTGTGAAATGCGGACTGCATGTGGCCATTATCACAGGGGGAAAGACGGAAGCCGTACGGAAACGCTACGAAGGACTGGGTATCAAGGATGTGTACTTAGGTGCTGCCGTAAAAACCCGTGAATACAAGGAACTGTTAGAAAAATATAACCTGAAACCGGAAGAAGTGCTTTACATGGGAGACGATATACCCGATTATGAAGTAATGCAGTTGGTGGGACTCCCCTGTTGTCCGGCAGATGCGGCACCTGAAATCAAGGCCATCAGCAAATACATTTCTCACCGACAGGGAGGATATGGCTGCGGACGCGACGTCATTGAACAGGTTTTAAAAGCACAGGGAAAATGGATGGCCGGGCAGGCTGCCTTTGGCTGGTAACCAATAAGTATGCAAGAGATGAAACCATTAGAAAACATACAGCATTATAAAATCGTACTTGCCTCCAATTCTCCCAGACGAAGGGAATTGCTGAGCGGACTGAATTTAGAATATACGGTAAGGGTACTTCCGGATATAGATGAAAGCTATCCTGACACGTTAAAAGGGGAAGAAATTCCAATGTACATCTCACGTGAAAAAGCGGAAGCTTATCGTAATTCCATGGCGGAAGACGAGTTAATCATTACAGCCGACACGGTGGTGTGCATCAACGAAAAGGTATTGGGAAAACCCCGGACACTGGAAGAAGCCAAAGAAATGTTACGGGAACTTTCCGGCAAGACGCACCAGGTAATTACCGGAGTATGTCTGATGACCCGTGGCCTGCAACGAACGTTTTCGGCAACTACTCAAGTCACATTCGACGTACTGACAGAGGATGAAATTGAATTCTATGTAGAGAAATTCCGGCCACTGGACAAAGCGGGAGCATACGGAGTACAAGAATGGATTGGCTTTGTGGGAGTTTCCCGACTGGAAGGCTCCTATTTCAATGTCATGGGCCTTCCGGTGCAACGCTTGTATCAGGAACTCAAGAAACTTTAATGTGAAAGGGCTGAAAAGGTTTTTCGGCCCTTTACTTTTGCCTGCCACACCAGACTGAAAGAATAGCGTTCGGGAATGGTTTTCAATACTGTATGGGCCAGATTTTGCTGACGGTCGGCAGTAAACTGGCTGCGAATTCGGAAGAACTCCCGGCGAGCATTCCACACAGCTTTGGCATTGGCAAAATCTCCTTTCAAAACCCAGACTGCAGCGGCACAATAATCCAGAAAAGTACGAACTCGCATCACAGGCTTCAATTCTTCTTCCGGCAGGTTCTTATACAGCATCAGCAGATTGTTTCGGAAATTCAGGAACGTTTTACGGGGATTTTCCTTTTTCAAGGTAGCCCCTCCCACATGATATACCGTACTTGAAGGAATACAGACAAGCTGATAGCCTCGACTGCGTAAACGCCAGCACAAGTCTATTTCTTCCATGTGTGCAAAGAAACGTCCGTCCAGTCCACCCACATTCCGATATACGTCCAGACGAATCATCAAAGCTGCCCCCGTAGCCCAGAACACAGGAATCACCTCGTCATACTGTCCTTTGTCTTCTTCTACACTCTCAAAAACGCGTCCACGACAGAAGGGGTAACCATAACGGTCAATAAAGCCTCCACTTGCTCCGGCATATTCAAACAGGTTCCGGTGACGATACGCACGGATTTTCGGCTGACAGGCCACAGTCTCCGGATGAGTATCCAAATAATCAACCATTGGCTGAAGCCATCCTTCTGTCACCTCTACATCACTGTTGAGCAGGACAGCGTATTCCGCATCTATTTTTTGTAAAGCATAATTGTAGCCATCGGCAAAACCATAGTTCTTATCCAGGCGTATCAGGCGGACAGAAGGAAATTCTTTTTCTACCACCTCACACGAAGCATCCGTGGAAGCATTGTCGGCTACATAAATTTCCGTTCCCTCCAAACGCGAACAAGCAATCACTGAGGGCAAGAACTGGCGAAGCATGGCTTCCCCATTCCAATTTAAGATGACTACAGCTGTCTTTATCATAAAATAGTTCCTTTAAGCGACGTTCCGTCTTCATTAAAATCACCCAAACGCACCTTTACCAGATGGTTATCCAGTTTTTCATCGTGCGCCAGTTCCACCCGAATGTAGTTTTTTGTAAAACCGTGCATGGGTGTACCTGCTTTAGATTTCTCCATCAGCACTTCTGCTTCTGCACCAATATGACGGGCATAGAAAGCTTTCGTCTTTTCATCTGAAAGCTCCAGTAAACGCTGGCTTCTGGCATGCTTTTCCTGAGCAGGAACCACATAATCAATTTTCAAGGCCTGAGTTCCCGGACGTTCTGAGTAACTGAACACATGCAGCTGAGTTACATCCAACCCCTTAATAAACTCATAAGCTTTTTCAAAATATTCAGGAGTCTCTCCGCGAGTACCCACGATGACATCTACCCCAATAAAAGCATCGGGCATCAGAGATTTTATCTTTGCAATCTTGGCTGCAAACAAAGCCGTATCATAACGACGGCGCATCAACTTCAGCACCTCATCGCATCCGGACTGCAAAGGAATATGAAAATGAGGCATGAAACGACGGGATTGAGCTACATATTCAATGATTTCATCCGTCAAAAGATTGGGTTCGATAGAAGAAATACGATAACGCTCAATGCCTTCCACTTCATCTAAAGCCTTTACTAAATCAAAGAAGGTTTCACCTGTTGACTTTCCAAAATCACCGATATTCACTCCGGTCAGCACAATTTCTTTTCCTCCTTCAGCTGCTGCCTGCCGAGCTTGTGCCACCAAATCTTCTATCTTTCCATTACGGCTTCTTCCACGTGCAAACGGAATGGTACAGTAAGAGCAGAAATAATCACATCCATCCTGTACCTTCAGAAAATAACGGGTACGATCCCCACGGGAACAGGAAGGAGAAAAAGTACGGATGTCTTTGGTAGCGGTAACTACAGCCTCTCCATGCGTATGTTTCTGCAAGTTGCCTAAATAATTCATCAACTCACCCTTCTGTTCTGCTCCTAATACCAAATCCACTCCTTCTATGTCAGCCACCTGTCCAGGTTTCAACTGAGCATAACAGCCGGTTACTACAATAAAAGCATCAGGATGCTGACGAGAAAGACGATGAATGGCTTGCCGACATTTCTTGTCTGCCATTTCTGTCACCGAACAGGTATTAATCACACAAATATCTGCTTTTTCACCTTTTCTGGCTGTTCGAACTCCCGCTTCCTTTAATGTTTTTCCAATAGAAGAGGTCTCTGCAAAATTAAGCTTACAGCCCAACGTATAATAAACAGCTACTTTATCCTGAAAAATAGTTGTATCAATCATATCTCTTTACAATTTTAGAAGTCTGCAAAGGTACACATTATTCACGATTCCTGAAACGAGTTTCTGAATTTGCAACCTCTATTCACTGCTTCTATACATATTTCTTCATCTTTTAAGAAATTTCTCAGAATACGAAGAAAAATTTTATGTTTTACAACATGTTATAATTCAAGCAAATAGGTTATAAAACATATTTTTTTGAAAAAAAGTGGCTAAAAAGAGAACAACGTATTGAAAAAGTCTATATCTTTGCAGCGTTTTAAGAAAACAACATAAGTATTACAGATTTAAAAAGCAAAGAAAATGAAAAAATTAGTATTTTTGTTCGTAGCATTTGCTGCAGTTTCTTTCGCTTCTTGCGGAAACAAAGCAGCTAACAGTGAAGTTGCATCTGATTCAGATTCAGTAGCAGTAGTTGAAGAAGCAGCTCCGGTTGTTGATTCAGCAGCAGTAGTTTGCGATTCAGCTGCAGTTAGCGCTGACTCAGCAGTAGTAGCTGAATAATCTCGAACATCAGAGAGAATTGAAAGTCTGTAAGCTCAGCCTACAGACTTTTTTTATGCCCTTTCGCTAACCCATACTAATACTCCCATCTTATATTTCATCACACAGCTTCCCTGTTCACTCAATTTCACCCATACAAACTATTTTACCTCCATCACTATTTTTGTAAACAATAGAATACTCCCGTACTTCACATTCACACCTTGACCCTTACAAACCAAGAGAGAAAAAAACTCAAAATCCACACTCGACTTCTTATCAATTTCCCCAACTCCAAATAAAAATAAAAACCCCGAACAGACCGTTGTCCATTCGGGGGATTTATTAAAGTATTTACAGATACAAATTAAGCTTCTTCTGCAACTACTTCGAAAGGAATTTCTACAGAAACTTCCTTGTGAAGTTTAACCACAGCTTTGTAGTGTCCAACTTCTTTTACGTTGTCTTTAACAACGATAATCTTACGATCGATGTTGTGACCCAACTTAGCCAGTTCATCAGCAATCTGAATATTACCTACTGAACCATAGATAACACCTGTTGCACTTACTTTTGTAGCGATAGTCAAAGAAACGCCCTTCAATGTTTCTGCAACAGCTTCAGCATCTTTCTTAATCTTCTCCAATTTGTGAGCACGCTGTTTCAGTTCTTCAGCCAACATTTTCTTTGCAGCCGGAGAAGCAATCACAGCTTTACCTGTCGGAATAAGATAGTTACGACCATAACCAGACTTAACGGTTACAATATCATTCTTGTAGCCCAAGTTAACTACGTCTTCTTTCAAAATCAGTTCCATATTCTTATTCCTCCTTTATTATTTCATCATATCAGTTACGAAAGGCAGCAAAGCCAAGTGACGAGCTCTCTTAACAGCCTGCGCAATACGACGCTGGAACTTCAATGAAGTACCTGTAATACGGCGCGGAAGGATTTTACCCTGTTCGTTCAAGAATTTCTTCAAGAATTCAGGATCTTTGTAGTCGATGTACTTAATACCGCTCTTTTTGAAACGACAGTATTTTTTCTTCTTAACGTCTACTGAAGGCGGAGTTAAATATCTGATTTCTGATTGTTGCTGTGCCATGATTAGTTTTCCTCCTTTTTAGTTGATTTTACATTTCTTCTCTTAGCAGCGTATTCTGCAGCGTACTTATCCATCTTGAAAGTCAAGAAACGGATTACACGTTCGTCACGACGGTAGTTAACTTCCAGCTTCTCGATTACAGACGGTTCTGCTTTGAATTCAATCAGTTGATAGAATCCTGTAGATTTTTTCTGAATTGGGTAAGCCAATTTTTTCAATCCCCAGTTTTCTTCATTGATGATCTCCGCACCTTCCTGAGTAAGGATAGCTTTGAATTTCTCTACCGCTTCCTTCATCTGAACATCAGACAAAACGGGAGTTAAAATGAAAACGGTTTCGTATTGATTCATACTATTCGTTAATTAAATTAATTAATAATGATTTTTTATTTGCGTGGCAAAGGTACGACTTTTCAATTAAGAAACCAAGACTTCCCATATATTTATGCAATAAAGATTCTTAAAAAAGAGATATTTATCTTCCAAACTCTCTTTTCTCTACTTTATATATAGGTGAAATATCGTATATTTGCAAAGTTGTTTAAACAATAATTACATGATAGAACAATTCAATTTTGACATTCAGCTGATATTTGCCATTCTAAATGGAAAAGTATCAGCCGCCATCAACAGAAAGCTGAGCCGGAATTTCCGATTAAATGACATGGAAATTACACCGGAGCAATGGACCGTACTACTCTACCTTTGGGAAAAGGATGGAGTTACCCAACAGGAGTTGTGCAACGCCACTTTTAAAGATAAGCCCAGCATGACCCGACTGATTGACAACATGGAAAGACAACACCTGGTTATACGCGTACCAGACAAAAAAGATCGTCGAACCAACAAAATTCACCTGACAGAGAATGGGAAGAAACTAGAAGAAAAAGCGCGTTTCATCGCCAACAAGACATTAAAAGAAGCCTTACACGGACTTACATTAGAAGAATTAAGAATCAGCCAGGAAGTGCTTCGGAAAATATTTACCAACACAAAAGACTAAAAAAGCGGAATGATTCAGACTCGTCACCCTCAGCAAGAAGCATAAAAATCATTTCATTTGTCAAGCTTTTATAAAACGACTTATATATATGCTCAAATTTCCGTTTTTTTTCACGAAATAATTTTTTGGATAAAAGAATTATGCTTTAATTTGTAACCATGAATAAATAAACCATAAAAAAGAAGACACACATGAAAAGCTTATTACAGAATTTAGGAGTGATATTGGTTATCATCGGTGCTGTGATTCTCATTGCAAGCTATGCAACAGGCAATGTCAACGACAACACAGTATTGGGAGTTTCTTTATTAGTCGTTGTTGCCGGACTGATTTCATATATCGTCCTGAACAAAAGAATTACAGATTGATTTTTCAATCAACAACAATAAAAAAGCCTGAATTAAACATTCAGGCTTTTTTATTGCTCACTTCCGAAAAGTCTTTATTCACCTTCCGGAGTAATCAATTTATATCCCTTTCCGTGAATATTGATAATCTCAATTGAATCGTCTTCTTTCAGGTGCTTACGCAATTTTGTGATATACACATCCATACTTCTTGCATTGAAATAATTGTCGTCAATCCAGATAGTTTTCAATGCAAAGTCTCTCTGAAGAATTTCATTTGCATGTGCACAAAGCAAGCCCAGCAATTCAGATTCTTTCGTAGTCAACTTAGTCTGCTTGTCACCAATTGACAGAATCTGTTTCTGAGTATCAAAAGTAAAACGACCTATCTTGTACACTGTACTTTCACGGTTACGTTTTCCACGTACACGACGCAAAATAGCTTCAATACGGAATGTCAGCTCTTCCATACTGAAAGGCTTTGTAATATAATCGTCCGCACCAATCTTGAATCCTTCCAGAATATCTTCTTTCAGTGTTTTAGCTGTCAAGAAAATAATAGGAACTTCCGCATTTGCCTGACGGATTTCCTGTGCCAAAGTAAAACCATCTTTTCTTGGCATCATTACGTCTGTTACCACCAAATCATATTTACTCTTCAGAAAAGCCTTGAATCCAACTTCTCCATCTGGAAAAAGATCTGCATTGTAACCTTTTGCCTGTAAATATTCTCTCAAAAGCATGCCAAGATTCTCATCATCTTCGCACAGCAAAATACGCAATTTGTCATCCATATCTTATTCTTCTTTAAATAATGGTATAGTAATTATAAATTTTGTTCCTACATTCAATTCGCTTTCCGCCCGGATAGAGCCTTTATGGTCTGCGATTATTTTCTTTACATAAGCCAACCCAAGTCCAAAACCTTTCACATCATGCAAATTTCCAGTATGAACCCGATAGAACTTATCGAATATCTTTTTCAAGTTTTCTTTCTTTATTCCGATACCGTTATCCTCAATAGAAATGCACAATTTTCCGCTTTCATTCCATGTACGGATTTTCAAGGCAATGTCACGATCCGGACTCTTATATTTCACTGCATTATCCAGCAAGTTAAATACCACATTGGTAAAATGCATTTCATCCACAAAAATCACCGGATCCTGCGCATTCAATTCCGCCTCCAGCGTACCATTGTTTTTTTCTACTTTCAAACGGAAGGTATTCACCACTCCATTAATCAACTCATGTGCATCAATTTCCTTTTTCTTAAGTGTCACACTTTGTCGTTCAAACATAGACATCTGCAACACCTTTTCTACCTGAAAACGCAAACGCTTCGTTTCATCATTGATAACTCCTGATATATGTTTAAACATCACAGGCGATTTACCCACTGCCGGATCATTCAACATCTGGGCAGCCAACGATATGGTAGAAATCGGAGTCTTAAACTCATGCGTCATGTTGTTGATGAAATCATTCTTAATTTCAGTCAAGCGTTTCTGACGGAAAATAATGTAAATCGTGAAAATAAACGTAATCAACAACACCACCGTAAAGATGATGGATGGAATCATAAACTTCACCGAACTGAATATGTAATTATCCAGTGTGGGGAAGAAAATATTCACAAAACCCATCTTAGCAGGAGGATCTTTTTCAAAGAGCAAACGAGAATAGATTTTTTCATCGTCATGCACATAATCTGAACAACGGTACACCTCTTTCCCATCTCGGTCTGTCACCGAAAAATGATAAGGAATATCGATGCCATTATTAAACAGTTCTGTTTTCAGGAAGTGGTCAAGCTGTTTAAAATTGACTCTTTCTTTCAGAGGCTTGTCACTTGCCGTATAAAGAATATTATACACCACCTCATCCAGCAATGCACGTTGATACACATAACGTTCTTTCAGAATCTCCTGCAATGCACGCGATGTTTGTGGAATAGTTCTTCCCGTAGATATGACCACCTTAGGCACATTCGACGGCCGATTCATAATGGTCTTCAACTCAAAAGTAGAGTAAGTAGAACCGTCAGGTGCGGTAATTGTATACTGATGATGTTCTACCACATTCTCGCCTGCATCATTCTTTTCCTGGTATTGTCTGGACAACAGTGCTGCACGTTCCTGCGCTGCGACATCTTTCTCCAGATATTTTTTTGTTTCAACCAGTTCCAGGTTATGCACAGCCTTTCCCAAACTGCGGTTTACATTCTCTTCAAACTGACTACGCCGCATTTTGACCATCTCCTCAATATAGCTTACCTGCAAATAAAGCAAGCTCAAGAAAGACAGTCCCATTACAACTCCTAATATCCAAATAGTCGATTTTTTCATACGGACAAATTTAACAACCTGACAAATACGACGCTAACAGATTAACAAGCTTTAAATAAGATTTTGTCGTATATTAACCATAAATCAAATTTTACCTGATAAAATCATCACTATCTATCATTTCCAGCACTTGTACAATACAAAAATAATAGAATTTTTGATTAATAACAAATAAATAGAGGATTTTGTTTAAGCTAAGTTAAACAAAAAAAGCCGTGCTTTTTAAGAAACACGGCCTTTTTATCTATAAAAATCACAACTAATATTATGCTTCGTCCTTTTCTTGCTCTTCAAATTCCTTCATCAGCTTGGTCTGTACATCCGTCGGAACCAGTTCATAGCTGGCAAATTTCATAATGAATGAAGCACGGCCTCCAGTCAATGAACTCAAAGAAGTAGAATAGTTCGACATTTCTTTCAATGGAACTTTGGCACTCAACTTTTCGTATCCCTTTTCACTGGTCATACCCATAATCATACCGCGACGACCCTGCATGTCACTCATCACGTCACCCAACTTGTCGCTCGGAACGAATACTTCCACATCATAAATCGGTTCCAAAATCTTCGGACCTGCATTCTTAAATGCTTCACTAAACGCATGGCGACCAGCCAACATGAAGGAAATTTCATTTGAATCTACCGGGTGCATCTTACCGTCGTACACAATAACACGTACATCACGTGCGTATGAACCAGTCAGCGGTCCTTGTTCCATACGGCTCATGATACCTTTCAAAATAGCCGGCATGAAACGGGCGTCAATTGCTCCACCAACTACACTGTTGACAAATACGAGCTTACCACCCCATTCCAAGTCGATTACTTCCGTACCCTTCACGTTCATCTTATACTCCTGACCGTTGAACTTGTACACTTCCGGAGCAGGCATACCTTCATAATAAGGCTCTACAATCAAGTGAACTTCACCAAACTGTCCGGCACCACCCGACTGTTTCTTATGACGATAGTCTGCACGAGCCGACTTAGTAATTGTTTCACGATATGGAATCTTAGGTTCATAGAACTGAATCTGCAACTTTTCGTTGTTTTCCAGACGCCATTTCAATGTACGCAGATGGAATTCTCCCTGACCGTGTACCAGAATCTGACGCAATTCCTTAGACTGTTCTACAATCCAAGTCGGGTCTTCTTCACGCATACGGTTCAATACCGCCATCATCTTTTCTGTGTCGGCTTCATTTACCGGCTTGATAGCTCTCGTATACTTCGGATTCGGATATTTAATGAAATTGAATCGGTTCTCACAATCCTTGCCATTCAAGGTATTGCCCGTCTTCACATCTTTCAATTTTACTGTACAGCCAATATCTCCCGCACGCAGTTCGTCCACTTTTTCACGGTTGGCACCTGCACATACATAAAGCTGTGCCATACGTTCTTTCGAACCTCTGTCAGCGTTGCTCAAATCATCGCCTTCATGCACCACACCACTCATTACTTTAAAGTACTGTACATCTCCGATATGAGGTTCCACAGCTGTCTTAAAGAAGTAAAGTGAAGTAGGACCATTCGGATCGGGAGGAACAGGAACACCACGTGTATTGTGAACTACCGGCATTTCATCCACGAACGGTACCACATTGCCCAAGAATTCCATCAAGCGACGCACGCCCATGTCCTTACCTGCACATACACAGAATACCGGGAACATGCCTCTGGCAGCCAATCCCTTACGAATACCTTCACGCATTTCATCTTCTGTCAGCGATTCAGATTCAAAGAATTTTTCCATCAGGCTCTCGTCGTGTTCAGCCGCAGCTTCCACCAGCGTCTTATGCCATTCCTGCGCTTTTTCCATTTCTTCTGCCGGAATGTCTTCAATGGTTGGAGCACCGCCGTCCGGTCCCCAAGAATATTTCTTCATTAAAAGTACATCAATCAACGAATTGAAGTCAGGTCCTGTACTAAGCGGATACTGAACCGGAACAACTTTAGAACCATAATTCTCTTTCAACTGTTCAAGCACATGGTCAAAATCACATTTTTCACTATCCAACTGGTTTACCAGGAAAATCACCGGCTTACCCAGTTTTTCAGTATAACGGAAATGATTCTGTGTACCCACTTCCGGACCATATTGCCCGTTCAATAACAAGATGGCTGTATCAGTCACATTCAATGCGGTAATGGCAGCTCCCACGAAGTCATCACTTCCCGGACAGTCGATAATATTCAACTTCTTTCCGTTCCATTCTACATGATACACAGTAGAAAATACCGAATATCCGTATTCCTGCTCTACCGGGAAATAATCACTCACCGTATTCTTGGCAGTAATTCTTCCGCGACGTTTTATAATACCACTCTCATAGAGCAAAGCTTCTGTGAGAGTGGTTTTACCTGAGCCATCATTACCGAGAAGGGCAATGTTCTTGATTTCGTTTGTCTGATATACTTTCATGGTATTTCAAGATTTAGTTTAGTAACGAAAGGATATGCTTTTCATATCTCTTATTTTTTAACGAAGCGCAAATTAGAGATTATAATTCAGAAAAACAATAAAAAGTTTCGTGTTACTAAACTATGTTTTCAGACATACAAAATCTGTATTCCTTCTTTCCTCCCATAAATTATCCGTATCTTTACACCCGTAAAACAACTTCTTACAGTAGATTAATTATGGCTGGAATCTATCTTCATATCCCTTTTTGCAAACGACGTTGCATTTACTGCGACTTCTTTTCTACGACAGAAAATGATAAAAAAAGCACATACGTACAGGCTCTGTCCAAAGAACTTGAGCTGCGGAAAGACTATCTGGATGGAGAAATTATTGACACCATCTACTTTGGCGGAGGTACTCCTTCACAATTAGAAGAAAAAGATTTCATCCAACTTTTCGAAACCATCTATAAAATATATACCGTAAACCCAAAAGCCGAAATTACGATTGAAGCAAATCCCGACGACCTGACACCTGAATACATAGCCATGCTGCGTACCCTCCCGTTTAACCGGTTAAGCATGGGCATACAAACCTTCAAGGAAGATACTCTTCGTCTGCTTCACCGCCGGCACACGGCTGCTCAGGCTCAACAAGCATACCAACATTGCCGAGAAACTGGTTTTCAGAATATCAGTATCGATTTGATGTACGGGCTGCCCGGAGAAACATTAGAAGATTGGCAAGAAGACCTTCAAACAGCCCTTCAGATGCATCCGGAGCATATTTCAGCCTATCATCTGATTTATGAAGAAGGTACTCCTTTATGGAACTTGAAAGAAGCACATCAAGTGGAAGAAACGGATGAAGATTTAAGTGTTTCCTTATTCAAGGAGTTGATACATACCCTCAAGAGCAACGGATATGAACATTATGAAATATCCAATTTCTGCCGCCCGGGATTTCACTCACGCCACAACTCCAGTTACTGGACAGGCAAAAAATACCTGGGCTGCGGCCCTTCTGCCCATTCGTACGACGGGACTTCCAGACAATGGAACGTAGCTTCCCTTTCTCAGTATATACAAAGTATTCAAAAAGGAACACCTTATCAGGAAAAGGAAGAGCTTGATCTGTATACGCGCTATAATGACTTTATCATTACCCGCCTGCGCACTGCTTACGGTATCCCCACCCATATACTGAAAGAGACATTTGGAGAAACCTTATTCGATTACTGCATGCGCATGGCTTCTCCTCACTTGAAACAAGGTTTTCTGACACTTGATAATCACGTCATGAAGCTCACAGAAAAAGGGATATTTATTTCTGATGGAATTATGAGCGACCTGCTATGGGTGGACGATTAGATTATTTAACACTTTTCAGATAGGGGGATATTCACATTTTGGCGTTTTCATTACAAACCCCTAAAAACAACGCATTATGGAAACTCAAAAAATTATTCTGCCCTTCTTTTACGCATTATTCCATGCTGGTTTCTCGTCAGAAGAAAACTCGTCCCCTATTCTTTCACCACAAAAAGAATCGACATTACATTCAGAATTAACCCTCGTTTCTTCAGAAGAATCTGAAAAGGAATAACCCTACACACATTGTTCTCTATCACACATTCACAAAAAATTCCGGAATGAAAACCAGCTAACCGCTTTATTTCATTCCGGAATTCATTTTATTTTCAGAAGAATGTGCTAACGCTCTTCTTATTTAGCCAGACTGTATACAATGTCCATAATCTGCTTACCGATTTCATCAGCAGCCTCCATTGTAGAAGCTTCTGAATACACACGAATAATCGGTTCTGTGTTACTCTTACGCAGGTGAACCCACTTATCAGGGAAATCAATCTTCACACCGTCGATGTCATTGATTTCTTCATTCTTGTAAAGTTCTTTCACCTTCGCCAGGATAGCATCTACATCTGTTTCCGGAGTCAGGTCGATACGATTCTTCGCAATGAAATAGTTAGGATAAGTCGCACGCAATTCGCTCACCTTCTTTCCTTCGTGTGCCAGATGACTCAAGAACAAAGCAATACCTACCAATGCATCACGTCCGTAGTGAGATTCCGGATAAATCACTCCACCATTACCTTCACCACCGATAACCGCATTAGTAGCTTTCATCTTGGTTACTACATTTACTTCACCTACTGCAGAAGCATTGTATTCCATGCCGTATTTACGAGTTACATCACGCAGTGCACGAGTTGAACTCAGGTTAGAAACTGTATTGCCCGGAGTATGCTTCAATACATAATCTGCTACTGTAACCAGTGTATATTCTTCGCCATACATAGCTCCGTTCTCACAGATAATAGCCAGACGGTCTACGTCGGGGTCTACTACAAAGGCTACATCACAAGTTCCTTTCTTCATCAGGCCCATGATGTCACCCAAGTTCTTTTCCAAAGGTTCCGGATTATGCTGGAAGTCGCCAGTCGGTTCGCAATACAATTTTTCTACATGCTGTACGCCCAACTGCTCCAACAACTGAGGCAATACCACACCACCAACAGAGTTTACGCAATCAATTGCTACACGGAAATTAGCCTTACGGATAGCTTCTACGTCTACCAGTTTCAACGCCAACACGCTGTCAATATGTTTCTGGTTGTATGTATTGTCTTCACGGTACTTACCGATATGTTCGATGTCTGCAAATTCAAATTCTTCTGCAGCAGCAATACGCAATACCTCATTACCTTCTGCCGCATTCAGGAATTCACCATGTTCATTCAACAACTTCAAGGCATTCCATTGTCTCGGATTATGGCTGGCAGTCAAAATAATACCACCGCATGCTCCTTCCATAGTTACAGCAAGTTCTGTAGTCGGAGTAGAAGCCAACCCGATATTTACTACATCGAATCCCATTCCCATCAACGTTCCGCAAACCACATTTTTCACCATTTCACCAGAGATACGTGCATCACGGCCCACTACAATCTTATTTGATTTATTGGTCGTAGTCTTACGAATCAATGTAGCATACGCTGAAGTGAATTTCACGATGTCCAAAGGATTCAATCCTTCGCCGGCATGGCCGCCTATGGTGCCACGAATACCGGAAATAGATTTAATAAGTGTCATAAATAAAGGTTTTAATTATTTAGGTTTTTAGGTTATCACAGTTTTACATAAGTCAGTTCATAAAAACATGGATACACAGACTGAGTGGCCGAAGAAGTACCTTCACTATGCGGCACAATCAGTTTCACACGTGCAATTTCTCCAGAATCAGTCGTTTTTCCTGGTTTCAAATAACGCAATGGAATCAACCAACCAGAAGGAACGGCTACTGTTCCATACATGCCATACATGCTATAAGAATCACTGCGGGTAAATGAAGCAGAATACGACTCACCACTAATGGTCAGTTTAAAATCTTCTCCTTTAATCGTATACGAAGGATTGGACACGTGAAAATTAGCCAGCAATGTATCTCCTGCCGTTATACCTAAGTCACTGCGTGTCTGAAGTGCTATTTCCACGAAACGGGCCACCATATCGTATGTACCATCTTTCAGTACCTCCTTGCCCGGACCGCGGTTGTCAATATGCATATAGACACCGCTCTCCTCCAGCAACACATATTGATTCTCAAACGTAACAGAATCCTGTGCAGCAAATTCAGCTTCTGATATTTCCTCTATATCATTTTCCACAATATATTTATGAATAGCATCTGCCTCCTCTTCTTTCATTTCAGCGTAGGTCTTTCCGTTATTACAACTCTGCAGCGCCAACATTATCAGGGCAGTTACAGCCCACAACAAATAGTTCTTTTTCATCTTAATAAGCATGTTTACACGGGCAAATGTAGTAAAATGTCTCAAAAACATCCTTCCTATTTTGTCCAATTATGTCTAATATTGTTCAAGAATAAAAATTTCTCACTAATTTTTCAATAACAAGCTCTCATATTTCACCAAAGCCTGCTTAAACAAGTCTACAGCCTCATCCATCGTACCGTAAAACTCTCCACCGGAAGCATTCAAATGCCCACCTCCATTGAAGAATTCAGCGGCTACCTGATTACAGGGAAATGCTCCTACCGAACGAAGCGAAACCTTAATCATATCCTTCTCGGTATCTTCACGCAAGAATACCGAAAAGCAAATTCCCTTCATCTGGAGAGGAATGTTTACAAAACCTTCCGTATCTCCTTTTACATAACGGAATTTGCCCTGTTCTTCCTTTGAAAGACAGATTAAAGCAGCACGGAACTGAGGATATACCTGCATTTTCTCATAAAGCACATACCCCATCAGGCGAAGACGTCCTTCTGAATACGTATTGAACACCTTACGATAGATGTCATCCTTATCAATGCCTTTAGACAGCAGTTCGCTGATAATGAAATAAATCTCACGGTTATTGGAGTTATAAGTAAAACCTCCCGTATCCGTCATCATTCCGGTATAGATACATTCTGCACCTTCCAAAGTAATATCGTCAAAACATCCCAGACGGCATATCAATCTAAAGATCAACTCCGAAGTAGAAGAAATTTCCGGATGTGAAATAGTCACCCGACAAAAAGGTTCCGGATTCAGATGGTGGTCAATCATCACCTTTCTTCCCTGTGCATCTCTTACTGCATCTGCCATCCGGTCAATACGAGACAATGCGTTAAAATCAAGGCAACAGATTACATCTGCCTCAGCAATCAGCTTATCGGCAAACTCAGCATATTTATCATAACGAATAATATCTTTTGCTCCAGGCATCCACCGCAAAAAGTCAGGAAATGCATTAGGTACAATCACATTCACGGTCTTGCCATGTACAGACAAAAAATGATACAAGCCCAACGAGGAACCCAACGCATCTCCATCAGGAGAAACATGGGTCACAATCACCACTTTATCAGCCCGGTCAAAATAGGTCTCAACTTTATCAATATGGGCCTGAAGAATTACTTTTGACAACATATTCTTTTTCTTAAACTTACACTTTTGAAAGGAGCAAAAGTACAAATTTATTTTTATAAACTACAGCACAACGGAATAAGAACCTTGAACAGAAAGGTCTGTATAAGATATTTTAAGTAATTGACATTCCCTTATAAGCTTTTCACGAAAAGCATCATTCAGTGAGCTGTCCAAAATTACTTGTCGAATGGCAAACAGTTCGTCCAACTGCGAAAGGCTCCCTTTAAATCCCTTACAAATATATGCATACTCCAAAGGAAAACGCGATGAAGCCTCATACGTTCTCCAGCGGGCATCATTCAACACGGCAATATGCATATTTCGAATACACAGCAACCCCGTTTCAGAACGATGGGTGGAGACACAGTCTTTCTTACGGGTGTAGACTTCCGAACGGAAGAAATACAACTGTTCCGGAGCTTCTCCTGCATATTCTACACAAGACACCGCCACAAACAGATTACAAACCGCCAATAAACGGATCCAGTCGGAAGCCTTGCGGTGTATTCCGGATGCCCAGCAAAGATAAAGGCAAATAATCACTCCAGCCAGCAGACAGGCTTGAGGAGATGATAAATAGACGGAAGTAATCTGAGAACCGGCCAGCTGCTGTACTCCCTGCATGGATTCATTCAAGATTAAAGTACTCCATTCCAACAAGGTAATCACCGTATTTCCCACTATAGGGACGGAAGCCAAGCATAACGCAGCAAATGCCAGCACCAATATTACACCAGCCAATATAACTACAACCAAATTAGCCAGCAGAAAATAGGTCGGGAAACTTCCAAAGTAATACAGAATGAAAGGCAACGTACCTAGCTGAGCCGACATAGACAGACTGAGGGTATTCCATACATAACGCAATACACGATTTTTGATACATAAGCTACGCGAGAACAAGGGATAAAACGCCAGAATGGAAAATACGGCAGCAAAGGACAACTGAAAACTTATGTCAAAAAGAAAGAATGGATTATACACCAGCATCAGGAAAGCAGCCAATACCAGGGAGTGCATACCCGAAAAACGTTCTTCCAGACAGAATGAGGCAAGGGTGTATAGACTATACATCACCACTGCACGCACCACCGACGAGCTTAATCCGGAGATAAAGGCAAAGCCCCACAACAAGCAGACAACCAGCAGAGCCAGCATTTTGCGCCCGTGCTTCAGATAAGTCAACGGATAAAACAGCCACAAAAGAATACATGAAAAAATCCCCACATGCAACCCCGACAACGCCAGTACGTGACTGGCACCTGCCGCGCTGTACACTGCTTTCAATTCCGGAGTCAACTCACTTTTCTCTCCGATTGTCAATGCCGACACCACAGCCTGTACATCTTCCTCTAACCCCCAACTTTGATATACATCTACCACCTTTTGCTGACACACCTTTGCCCGCTGCATGAAAGACAACGAATGAGGTTTTCCCGTACAGCGCCAGTTCCCGGCATAAGCCAAAGCCGTTCCGCTGATACCTTTTCGCAAAAGATAATCCCCATAATCAAATCCGGTCAGCTCCTTTTCAGAAAAAGGACGTGAAACTTTTGCATAGAAACAAACACTGTCACCACAAGCTAAAGGATTTGACAGAGAGTCCGGCATCCATGACAAAAGGATATTCCGGTCTACCCTTTTCCATTTGCCACCAGACAACCGCTGCATTTCTACACGCACTTCCGCCCGAAGTGTCTTCCCTCTGACTTCCGGCACACTTTCCACTATACCTTTATATATAGCGGGGGCTCCATCCCAGCTATATTGCACCGTTTCCCTTTGATGAAGTACCGATATTCCTCCCCACAAGAAAAAAGCCCCTCCAGCCACTCCGCCGAAAAGCCATCTCCACCGCCAACGGGAAAGCCAGAATACTCCTCCGCAAATACCGGCAAAAAGCAACCATATCGCAGCCCCATATTGCCATGAAAGATTTTCCGGCCACAACGTGTCGAATAAAAAAATTCCGGTTGCCAGACAAATAGTCAACCGGAACAAAGGGTACGCTATCAAAGATTGTAAAGCTCCCAATACTTACTCCACATATTTCAACTCCTGAATAGCTTTTATCATATCCGGCGCCTTAAAAACAGAACTACCGGCCACCAGCACATCTGCTCCGGCACGTTGCAGCAAAGGAGCATTTTCCGGATTGACACCTCCGTCCACTTCAATAAGGGCAGAAGCCCCACTACGGGTTATCATTTCACGAAGTTGCTCAATCTTTTTAAATGTATTAGGAATAAATTTCTGACCACCGAATCCCGGGTTCACACTCATAAGCAACACCATATCTACCTCTGTGATAATATCCTCCAATACGGAGACCGGTGTAGCCGGATTCAACGTAACTCCCGCCTTCATACCCGCTTCCTTAATCTGCTGAATGACGCGATGCAAATGAGGGCATGCCTCATAGTGCACATTCATCATCATGGCTCCTAACTTCTTCACTTCCTGAATAAATTTCTCCGGCTGTACAATCATCAGATGCACATCCAGCGGTTTCTGACTAAGTTCTGCCACATATTTTAATACAGGAAAGCCAAAAGAAATATTGGGAACAAACACCCCGTCCATAATGTCCAGGTGCAACCAGTCAGCCTCGCTTTGATTTATTTTTTCCAAGTCACTCCTTAAATCAGCAAAATTTGCAGAGAGCAAGGAAGGAGCTACCATAATTTTTTCCATTGATCTGTTTTAGTTAAGATTCTTTTCAACAAAGATAAGCATCTTTTCTCATAAATCAACTATAAAAGATTATTTGCTCACATTAAAGCGTAAGCCTAACTGCAGATTAAAATTGAACGGGTGTTCTTTTCGTATCGTCTCCACGCCGCTATGGTCATCAAAATAATAAGCAACTCCCGGTTCCACATACAATCCAAGACGTGAGGTAAAGTTCACCTGTGCTCCGGCAGCAGCGGTTACAGACCACTGAAGCGGATTCACATCCAACGATGTATTTTCCGACGTACGCTCTCCTCCATTTGTCACCGTGATGGTTTCCAATTTTCCGGATACACATTTTTCCATTACTCCCCCGGCCGATGCATATACCGAAAGCCAGTTATTTTTCCAGATGGAGCGATGCAGTTTGAGCGGGATACCTATATAGTGCAATTTCTGCGTTTCTTCCACGTACGATTTAGAGCCGGAATGAATATCAGAAGAAAGCAATGTATAGTTCAGTCCTGTTTCCAGTGCCCAATCTTCATGAAACTGCCAGGCTACCGTCAATCCTACCGTAACAGGAATATGATGCTTTACCGTCGTCTGAGGAGCCTGTATCGCATTCTCCAGTAGCACCTGACTGTAAGCCAGTCCGTTATTATTTATCGGAGAAGCATTCAAATCAGGAGAAGTAAAATAAGCCGAACGGGCCACAAAACTTCCCATTCCGTCAAATGTATTCAAAGAACTGTAAGGCGTATTTCCAGCACCTACTCCCACAGAAAAACCGGAAGTTCTATCCGACTTCTTTTTCAGTGCCCTCGCATTGCGTTCCATCCGTTCCCGGTCAGCTGCCCGGCTCTTTTTCACCTGGCGGCTTCTTTCTGCAGACCGGCTAACCTCCTGCTGCTTTACAGCCTTTTCTTCTTCAATCGATTCTATGGGCGCTTCCTGTTCAGCCAAAGAAGCAGAAACAGGTTCTATTATTTCGTCAGACACGTTCCCGGCAGATTTTTTAGAGGAAACATTTGCCAAAAGAGCCACAGGTTCTTTCTGGAAAGGCTCAGCATGCTTTACTTCTGCCACCTGCTCCTCCTGAAGCAAAGTCTGTGCAGGCAAAGGAGTATCCTCCACCTCTGCAGCCAGTTTCTGGTTACGGAAGTCCGCTTCCGGAGAAGACCAGAACCAGTACGTCAGCGAAGACACCAGCAGAACCAGCACTGCCGCAGCTGCCTGCCAACGTCTCCATATCGGAATCACCTTCGGAGTCTTCGGCTCTTCCAGTTCCTTGGACAGCTTGTCCCAAAGGCCCTCAGGAAGAGGCTCGGAATAGTCCTCCATCCGGTTACGTAAGTTATTAATCCATTCTTTCTCGCTCTTCATTGCCTATAATTTCTTTCTATATTCATTTATTTTCTTAGCCAATAAGGTCTTTGCCCGATAAAACTGAGAAGAAGAAGTATGCTCTGTTATTCCCACCAGCTGGGCTATCTCCTTATGACTCTTATCTTCAAACACATATAAGTTGAATACCGTACGATACCCATCTGGAAGTTCCGCAATCATCTTCATCAGTTCAGCTTGAGGAATATCCTCTACCCCATTCTCATCTTCTTCCGCATCAGGCAACTGCTCCATCAACACTTCCTGTTGAGCCAGCTGATTGCGCTTCCGTAAATACCCTAACGCCTCATTCACCATCACGCGCGAAAGCCATGCCTTTAAAGAACCGACTCCCTGATAGGTAAACTGTCCGATGGATTGAAAAATCCGGACAAACCCGTCATGCAACACGTCCTCTGCAGCCTCCCGATCTCCTGTATAACGAAGACAAATGGCCATCAGCGAACCGCCATACAGCTCGTACAACTCCTTGCGAGCCTGATTATCCGCCAGCTTGCATTTCGACGCCAATTCTTCTTCTGTCATATTCAGCCTATCGTGCTTTTGTTAGTAAATGATGAACACACAAAAATACTGCACCTTTTCCTAATAAAATTCCTCATTAAAATGTTTTTAACAAAAAAGGGCGACGATATGCTCTACCGTCACCCTCCCGAAATAATATTGCAAATTTTTACTCTACGAAAGAATCTTCCACATGGCGATACCCGCGAAGGAAGTCAGCTACCTCCATTCGTTTCTTACCCGCCAGCTGCAAAGACAGTACTTTGACAAAACCGTCGGTAGAAGCAATCTGGAAATACGTTTTCTTATCGGTTACAATGCTGCCCGGTTTCAGATTATGTGCGACAAAGACTTTCTCCGTTTCAAAAATCTTCAATGCCAACGGAGCGGCATCGCCCTGATGCAATTCTGTCCATGCAGCAGGATATGGAGAAAGACCACGTACAAAATCGTATACCTTTTTCACTCCAGCCTGCCAGTCTATACGACAAGTTTCCTTGAAGATTTTAGGAGCCGGACGAAGTTCCGTAGCAGCAGCCAGCTGTTCCTGTGGAATGGTCTTCACATTTCCTTCCAAAATGGCATCCACTGTCTTCACCACCAGGTCTCCCCCTAAGTGCATCAGCTTGTCGTACACAATCTCCACATTATCCGTATCCGCAATGGGCACACGTACCTGGTCGATAATCTCGCCCGTATCAATCTCATGCTTCAGGAAGAAAGTGGTAATACCTGTTTCTGTTTCGCCATTGATTACCGCCCAGTTGATAGGAGCTGCGCCACGATACTGCGGAAGCAAGGAGGCATGCAGATTGAATGTACCCAGACGAGGCATGTTCCATACCACCTCCGGCAACATACGGAAAGCTACCACAATCTGCAAATCCGCTTTCAAGTCCCTCAGCTCAGCCAGGAAATTCTCATCCTTCAGTTTTTCCGGCTGAAGCACCTTCAATCCTTGCGACACGGCATATTGTTTCACCGGGCTCGGCTGAAGCACGCTGCCATGCCGTCCCATCGGCTTGTCGGGCATGGTGATGACTCCCACCACCTGATAGCCTCCTTCCACCAGCCGCTTCAAACTCTCTACGGCAAATTCAGGAGTACCCATATATACAATTCGTAAATCTTTCTTCTCCATATTTCTTTTCGTTGTTTATTCTGCTGAAAAATCCACCATCACCTGACGATAAGTAGAAAGGATGCGCGATTTGGATACAAAACCGATGTACTTGTTGTCTTCGTCTACCACCGGCAAGTTCCAGGAGCCCGTCTTATCAAACTTATCCATCACGTCTTCCATGGAATCTGTCGTAATAATGCAGGCCTTAGGGGTGACCATAAAATTCTCTACCCGGTATTTGTGATACAATTCCTGGCGGAACATAATGTTACGAATGTCGTTCAGTATTACCAGTCCAATCAATTCATTGCGTACATCTACCACAGGGAACAGGTTACGGCCGGATTTTGAAATGGCCTTCACCATCTCCGCCAAATCCATATCCGGACGAACCACCTGAAAATCTGTTTCAATGACAGTTTCCATGCTCATCATGGTCAAAGCCGCCTTATCTTTATGATGCGTAATCAGTTCTCCACTCTTCGCCAGACGCATGGAATAGATACTGTGCGGTTCGAACACGATAATAGTAAGGTACGCGCAGACCGACACAATCATCAGCGGCAGGAACAAACCGTATCCACCGGTCAGCTCGGCTATCAGGAAGACTCCGGTCAAAGGGGCATGCATGACGCCCGACATCAGTCCCGCCATTCCCATCAGGGCAAAGTTCTTTTCCGGAATGTATGTACCTCCCAACTGGAACTCATTGCACACATAGGAGAACACAAAACCGGCAATACATCCCAGGAACAAGCTCGGTGCAAAAATACCACCGCAACCGCCACCACCGTTGGTCGCACTCGATGCGAAGACCTTAAACAAGATAATCAACAGCAAATACACCACCAACAGCTGTGAGTTTCCGTAGAAAAGAGAGTTGTTCATTACCGTGTCCCATTCGGCATTTGACCGGCCGTTGAGCAACAGGGAAATGGTATCATAACCTTCACCATACAACGGCGGGAACAGGAAAATCAATATACTCAGCATGGCTCCTCCAATCAGGAACTTCACATACGGACTGCTGTAACGGCGGAAAATATTCTCAATCCAGTTCATGGAACGGGTAAAATACCAGGCCACCAGTCCGCAGAAAATGCCCAATGCAATGGCGTATGGAATACGTTCCAAAGAGAACGGATAATCCAGGTGAAACTGGAACATGGCTTCCGTACCTGTGAGCAGATAAGAAACAGAAGCTGCCGTCACACTGGTAATCAGCAAGGGAAGCAAAGAAGCCATGGTCAGGTCAATCATCAGCACCTCCAGCGTAAAGACCACACCGGCAATCGGTGCCTTGAAGATACCCGAAACCGCCCCGGCGGCTCCACATCCCACCAGCAGCATCAGCGTCTTGTGGTCCATACGGAAAATACTGCCCAAATTCGAACCAATGGCAGAACCGGTCAGCACAATCGGCGCTTCGGCACCGACCGACCCACCACAACCGATGGTAATGGCCGAAGCAAAAACGGAAGACCATACATTATGCCGCTTGATACGGCTTTGCTTACGCGAAATGGCATACAGAATTTTGGTCACACCATGACTGATGTCGTCACGCACTACTTTTCGAATGAACAGTCCGGTCAGGAAGATACCTACCACCGGATACACCAAGTACAACCAGTTTACTCCTGTAGAATCAAAGTTTTCTGTCAGGAACTCCTTGATATACTCTACCAGGAACTTCAACAGACAAGCGGCCAGCGCCGTGCAGATTCCGACTAAAAAGCTTAAAATCAATACAAACTGCTTGTCCTTTATATGTCTTTCTCTCCAACGGAGAAAGCCCTGGAGCAAGCTGTTCTTCTCGTCTACAACTTTCATGAAAGAAAAAATTTATTCTCTAATAATTTTTACCACGCCCCCTTTGCCTAATTTGACAATGCTGGACGGTTTGGGGTGACCGGTTTCTTCCCGACGGTAATCCACCACATAATCCACCGCCTGCTTGATTTCTTCCGTGATTTCACTGAACACGGCCGGCGCAGGCTGTCCGCTGATATTGGCAGACGTAGATACAATGGCTTTGCGGAAGCGGAAACAAAGTTGTTTGGAAAACTCCTCCGAAGTGACACGAATACCTACACTGCCGTCGGCTGCAATCAGATTCGGAGCCAGATTTCTCGCTCCATCGTAAATAATGGTCAAAGGTTTCGTAGTCATTTCAATCAAGTCCCATGCTACGGAAGGCACATCCTGTACATAAAAATCCACCTTCACCGGACTGTCTACCAGCACCAGCATCGCCTTGCTGTCAGCCCGCTGCTTTATTTCAAAAACGCGTTTCACCGCCTCTTCATTCGTTGCATCACATCCTATTCCCCACACGGTATCCGTCGGATAAAGAATCACTCCCCCCTTCTGCAATACCTCGCAGGCTTTCTTAATCTCATCTTTCATCATATTTCTTTATTTTTTGCTGTCAAAAAAGTCATCAAAACCATTTTACAAACAGCAAAAATACAAATGATTTTTAGGATATCCCAAGAATGTTTTGTTTTTTTGCAGAAAAGCTATCCACTCATTCATGTACACCGAACGAAAAATTATCCACATTGATATGGACGCTTTCTATGCGTCGGTCGAACAGCGCGACCACCCGGAACTACGCGGAAAGCCCATCGCCGTGGGGCATGCAGAGAAACGAGGAGTGGTAGCTGCCGCCAGCTATGAAGCCCGTAAATTTGGCGTACGTTCGGCCATGTCTTCACAAAAAGCGAAAAAACTGTGTCCGCAACTGATTTTCGTGGAGGGACGGATGGAGGTTTACAAAAGCGTGTCTGCACAGATACATGAAATCTTTCACGACTACACCGACCTCATCGAGCCTATTTCGCTGGATGAAGCGTTTCTGGATGTCACGGAAAACAAGAAAGGAATTCCATTGGCGGTGGATATAGCCAAAGAAATCAAGCAACGTATCCGCCAGGAACTTCATTTAGTGGCCTCAGCCGGTGTATCCTACAATAAATTCTTAGCTAAAATCGCCTCCGATTACCGAAAGCCTGACGGACTTTGCACCATTCACCCCGACCAGGCCGATGAGTTTATCCGCCGGTTGCCTATTGAAGCTTTCTGGGGAGTGGGCCCCATTACGGCCAAAAAGATGCATACCTTAGGTATTTATAACGGAGAGACCCTACGTAAATGCTCGTTGGAAATGCTGCAACGGCAGTTCGGGAAAAACGGATTAATTTATTTCAACTTTGCCCGTGGTATGGACGACCGTCCGGTAGAAGCTGTACGCATCCGCAAGTCTATCGGCTGTGAACATACATTGGAAAAAGATCTTTCAGCAGAAATGTCACTCATCATCGAACTGTATCATGTGGCACGCGAACTCACCGACCGACTGAAAGCCAAGGATTTTAAAGGGAATACCCTCACGCTGAAAGTGAAGTTCGACGACTTCTCCCAAATCACCCGCAGTATGAGTGTGGAACGACCACTCCAACGCCTGGACGACATTCTCCCACTGGCCAAACGGCTATTGAAAGGTGTGGACTACAGTCAGCATCCTATCCGTCTGTTGGGACTGTCTGTTTCCAATCCGAAAGAAAATTCCACCGGAGAAGTACAGTCATCACATCTCCAGCCCATACAGTTGAGGCTGGATTTCAAAGAAGAATAATGATACAAAAAATCTTCACGCCTGACCTATCTCACAAAAGACAGGAACGAGCGTGAAGAAAATAATAATGAATCCGCTATTCAGCTGTATTATTTGCCTTCAGCTTCTTCATAACCCCAAGTCTGCTCAAGCAGTTCATCTGCATTCAATACAGTCACATCTACCGGCCACAACAATTTATAGCTTTCATTGCTATTCAATACCGGAGAGGCTGTTCCACCATTCACAGAAGGATAGCTTGCCTCGGCAGAGAAGACCAACGGATTGTTATTTGCATCATGCAAACGGATCAGGTCAAACCAGCGTGTACCTTCTGCCACAAACTCCTTGTCGCGTTCACGCAGGATAGCCAGCTCATTTTGGGCATACGAGCCATCAACGTAAGCATGTACGGCAGCGTTATAATCATTCCCATACGCACGTTCACGAATTTGATTGATATAGCTTGCGCACGTACCACTCAAACCGTTTTCTATTTCGGCCATCATCAGCAATACATCTGCATAACGGAACATGATAATATCCGAATCATAATAACGAGACCCATCATTATCCAAATGTCCTCTCATTTTCAGCATGGAAACACCCATTTCGCGGGTTGCAGGATCATCCGTCGTGTAATATTCAAAGAAGGTTGCCGCACGACGTTTATCTACCGTATCGAACGTCCGAACGAAACTTTCTTTATATTCATAACGCAACAGACCTGTATTGGCTGATTCCAATGGGTCTGTGTTATACAAACTACCACTCTCATCATACATCTGCCCAATGAAAAGTCCCGGTGAATAAAGGAAATAATCTCCCCAGCCTAGATTTGTAGCTTCATTTTTATCGAAGTGCATGGCCGGAATGATTTCTTTATTACGTTTATTGTCGTATGCAAAAATGTCAGCAAAATTGTCTTCTAAATCGAATTGTCCACTTGATATGATGTCTTGCAAAGCCTGACGGGCCACTTGCAAATCAGCCTGCCCCGTGGCAGTATGCGGTTCATCATTATCATTGGTATTCACCTTAGCCGACCACATATAGATTTGGGCCTTCAAGAACAAGGTGGCGAAGCGCGACCACGTCACTCGATCCAGCGTATTGTCCGTACCGAAAGCCGTTTCCGACTTGCCAATCTCCTCTTTCAAGAACTCCATGGTCGCTTCAGCCGTCGCACGTTCCATATACATGGCACTCGGATCAACACTGCCTTCCAACAATTTCACATCCGTTTCCAAAGGTACCCCACCATAGGTACGGTAAAGCATGAAATAATAATAGGCACGCATACCATAGGCCTGAGCCAAATAGAAATTACGTTTGCTTTCGCTCAAGAAAGCACATCCGTTTTCCACCTCCAGAATGAAGTGGTTCAACTGAAGCAGCTTACTGTAATAACCGTTCCAGTTGGTGATACCCGTACTGGTCGTAGTCAATGCGTTAGTTACGATCGTAGCCCTATCCAACGATGTACCCAACGAAGAAGTACCATCTTTCAAAGTACCGCCACGAAGTTCGCCTAACACAACAGGCGATGTATAATCGTCTCTCAGATGCTTGTGCAGACCATTCATAAACGTGGCAACTTGTTCTTCATTCTGCCAATAGTTACCTGTTGCGGCATAGTCAATCGGAGTCAAATCCAACTCGTTGCATCCCGTCAAACAGGCTGTTGCCATGAAAAGTGAGAATATAATTTTTTTCATCTTACTATCAATTAGAAGTTAGAAACTTACATTAAGCCCGAAAATGACGGAGCGCGGCAAAGCGTATGAACCATAAGAACTGGCTCCATATTCAGGAGTTGCCATGTTCTTGGCCGGTGTGATATAACCTAGATTTTGTCCGGAAACAGACACCTGTACATTATTCATTTTCAGCTTGTTTATCCATTTTTTTGGCAGGCTGTAAGCCAAACTAATCTCACGTACAGCTAAATAATTACCTTTGTAGATGAACATAGAGGATTCACGGGCATAGTTACGCTTACCCAACTGGTCGGCATAACCATACATCGGATACTGGCCACCGGGGTTGTCAGAAGACCAGGTATCAAATACCAAATCAACGGTATTATAGGTACCCTACATGTTACCTAAAATCCACGGCGTGCGGTAGTCTATGACAGAATGTCCCAGCGCATAGTCAAAACGTGCACTCAAAGAAAGGCTCTTCCAGCTGAATGTGGTATTGATACCGCCCGTCCATTTAGGAATAGTGTTACCAACCTTCACCTTGTCGAAATCATCAATCACACCATCGCCATTCACATCTTTCCACTTCACATCACCGGGCTGTATAGGTAAGCCTGCGATTTTTCAGCATCACTCAATGCCGCCCAGGCGTCCGGACCATAAAGAGGTTTATTGTTAGAACCATTATTACCGGTAGAACGGTCTATCAGGTTACCTGGGATTTCATCATAGCTTTGATAAATACCTTCAGCCTGGAATGCGTAGATGTCACCGGGAGACTGGCCTTCCTGATAACCGCCTACCCAAATCTTATCAGTTCCATTGCCGGTATAGACCTGCACTGCATTCTGACGATTGCGCTACAGTCCGTTGTACGGCAAAGATATTCCGTAATATTGCAAAAAGAATATACCTGTCTGAAATCAAGAGAGTTAGAAGAACTACCTCGTTTTGGGGTAATGACTTGGCAACCGTTCTAATTGCCGTGGTCTGCATCGCTTTGCTTGTTCGGGTAACTCTTACGGATGCAAATGTACACAAATAAAGCGGACGAAAAGAAGAATATGGCATTTTTCTTTCGTCCGCCTTACATTTAATCAATGATTTCAAAACGCACCAGCATGGAATAGTTCTTCTTAATGGTACGGAAACTGTCGAATGAGGCAGCATCGGATGAAAGGACATTGCTTTGTGCGAATGGAAAAGCATTGCTGCTCCCTTCTTCCACAATACGTATCACGTCACCCAACCTTTTACCCAATGCCTCCACCAAATAGGTTGCTTTCCGCTGGGCGGCTTTCAATGCTTCAATTTTCCCCTTTTGGTGATAGGCAAGTATGTCTTTGTTTTCCAATTCGTCGATGCGCATGGTGTGGATGCCTTTCGTATCAATGCGTTTGACGATTTCGTTTATCTGATTGAAGTCGGTCAAGGTAATGTCAAATTTCTTGGAAACCAAGAAGTCCTGTCCTTGCTGCCGCCAATAGTCACCGATTTCCTGCGTCCGGATAGCATTTTGCGGAATACCAGCGTTGTCAATAGCTTCTCTCAATCCTTGTTCTATCTCTGACAAAGGTACTTTGGTGCGGTATTCTTCGGGCTTCGATTTACCGTCGAATTCTTCCTCGAAGTATTCACGGATTTCAATCAGGTAATGGATTTTGTCGGGTACGATTTCTATTTCCGATGTACCTGTCACTTCGATGTAACGCTCGTTGGTTTGCGCTTGCAAAGAAAGGACAGCCAGCAAGCAAATAACTAACAATAAGACTTTCTGTTTCATATACTATCATTTTACTTCAAATTCTGTATCCATATAAATTTCCAATTGTAAACCTATTTTATATTTTTCCGGCAACAATCTTCCTGCCATGAATTGCTTTTTATGGTTCTTGTCTGTTATTTGGTTGACATCCCATGAAACAGGAATAGAAAAGAGTATCGCTTCCCCGCCTTTCAAACGGGCGTGGCTTCGCATATAGCCTGCTTCTCCTATCCAGCCGGAACGTGCGAAGGGGTGCGCCATATATAACTTATCCGTACCTACGCTTGGCAAGAAGACAGGCTGTACATCCAGATTTGTGTGGTTCTCAAACAAAATACGAATAGAGTCACTTGCCGATGGCAATACCTTGAAAACAAAAGCTTCGTCCATTTCCGTATCTTTAATGGAAATGATATTTTCCTCAGTAAGATTGCAATATGTATAGATATTGGCGAATACGTAAAAATTGACTTGGTATTTTCCTTTCTTTAATGGATATTTGAATGCGAACATGTGAATTGATTTAGAAACTGTGTCATTCTTTACTAAATCATATCCTACACCTGAGAATACAAGATTGTCAACAAACGGGAAATCTATCCATTTACCATTTTTCCATTGCTTCAACCAGTAGTGTTCTGGCTCTGCTGTAGGACCATCCATATTAATCACATCAAAGGCTATCTCTTTTGTTTGTGGTGAATAGACAAATTGATGCGTTCTGATTTTATATGCATCCGCATAAGTAATGGAAACATTGGGAAGACGTTTCATACGGACACGGTTCTCATACTTCTCTATTTCCAGCTGTGATAAAGGAAAATCAATGTCAGTGCTATCTACCTCCAAGGCGGTTTGCTCTTTGGATGTTTTTATATCATTTACTTGAATCATTGTAACCGTATCGCTTCCACCGATGATAGCCAACTCTTTATCCGGCGTTGCTTCCGGTTGAGTTTGCTGCCGTTTGTTGGTACAACTCAGGCAAATCGTGCTTGATAAGATTGCGAATAAGATAATCGTTTTCATCGTACAAGCTCTCCTTTCTTGTTAATATATTGCCATTTATCACTTACCCATTCGTAATGTTCTCCGTCGAATATCGCTTTTTCTTCTCCTGTAGTTGTATGGGCAATCAGGCTACCGCTTCTCTTAAAAAATATAGGTATAGTCCATACGGATTCTCGATATTCCCCTTTTCCGTAATAATTGATGGTTGGTGTCCAGCGGGGCATCTTTCTGATGATGTCCAATACTTGGTTGTCCCAATCCTGTATGCCACAGCTTCGCAGGATTTTGGCTTCATACACTTCTCCATACGAGTTAATCCGTATCGTATAGATGCCTCTCACTTGTTGTTTATCACCCAATAATGCAGGGTCATACTTTAAGTGTTGGATGATGTAGTTTTGCGCAGAACACGGCTTGCCGTCTTGGAAAGAAGAAACAGCCTCCCATTCTACAAAACAGTGTTTCTGCTCTTCTTCCGCGATACTGTCCACCTTCACCCTGTCTCGGTAATGTTGTGGCAGGAAAGGCACATAGACCGCATAGTAACATTTCATCCGCTTGCCGTCCTTGTCCCTGCATGGCAGGCAATGCGGCAATTCTTTGGTCAGCCGGATAACCTCTTTGTCGAATTCTTTATGTTTAGAAGTCAAAATGTAAATGCCGTGTGGCAACCCTAATGTGTCGATATAAAACATGACTACGGAATATCCGGCTTGGTTCTTTTTCAACAACTCTTCGGGATATACCATTTGGGAAGTATAATACTTTTCTAAATCGTAATTCCATTTTGCCCAACGGGGTGGTTCAATGGTTGATAAGTCTTTAATTGGACTTCCCGACATGTCCAAAACGCCCAAGTTCCAACTGATATTCGCACGCCAAATGCTGTCCAAACGGTCTTCATTTTTCCTTTGACCTTGTATGCTGTTGTCTGTTACACATTTGACCGGACTAACGCCAATGGTCAGCGTATCTGGCAAATACTGAAAAACCAATGTACTGTCGGTCAAAGCAAAAGCGAACATTATAAAAAATGCAACTGCCGAAAAATATCTTTCGACAATAGCGTATTCAAAAACAGATTTGAAGTTATCTATTCTTTCGAATAGATAACTTCAACTTTAACTCCTGTGGAGCATTTTATGGCAGGAACCTCGACCGTAGTACATCTTTTATCTTTGTCATAAACATACGATACAGCAGTATTACCGTTCACCTTTACGGATACGGGTGCGGCAGTATCAAATATCCGCAACGTATATGAACGTACAGACACGCCACCCTTATAATTACCCCGACGTGCAGAAATAATATACTTACCTCTATTTCCATCAGCTATTTGTTTCAGAGCTGTTGTAGAGTACATAGTGGCATAATCACTATTATCTCCACTGTCTTCATATAAAGAACCTTCACCATCAGAACCGGCTACAATATTCAGGATTAGATTATCCGGACGTTCGGTAACATTCATTACAGTAGGAGGGTTGTAGGGTATGATAGCCCCTTGTCTGAAAAAATAGGGTATTTGCTCGTGTGTGAAATTCATAACCTTTTTACACGGTCCCTCAATAAGTTCATTGGTAGATACGCTCCACCATTTTCCTTCAGGAAACCAGATTTCCTTGGCACTGATACCATCAACAGCAGCTTCAGTGATAGGAGCTACAAGGATATCATCACCGAAAAAATACTCGTTCTCATAAACATAAGCTTCCTCACTCTCCGGATATTCATAATACAGAGGACGGCAAACAGATATACCGGTATCATAAGCTTTACGGGCCATAGTGTAGAGATAGGGAAAAAGCGAGTAGCGAAGCCGTACCGCCTCAAGCATCGTCGGAAAATTATCAAACTTCCAAATTCGACGTTCTATGCGTGCATCGTTTGTCGCATGTGTACGGAAAATCGGTGTAAACACTCCGAATTGTATCCAACGAAGTACAAGTTCCGGATCATTTACAATACTCTCATCTGTGAATGCATGTCCGCCAAGATCGTGCCCCCAATAACCATACCCTACATTCGAAGCTGTAGCCGTAAAATAAGGTTGGAAGCCAAGAGTCTGAAAGTTTATAAGAGCATCGCCCGAAAAACCAATCTGATAACGATGGCTGCCCAAGCCTCCCCAACGGTGGAAAATTACAGGTCTGCGGTCTGTACGTTTTCTCACCATATCGTTAAAGAATATATGATTGCACCAGAATGTTTCACTCAATCCGTAAGTATTATTGCTTGTAAGATGTTGCTGCCAGTCAATCCACCAGAAGTCAACTCCCTCACTTTCGTGATTACGGATGATATTTTTAAAGAATGATTTTGTAAAGTCCGTATAGTCAATGCTCCAAGAGATATTATTTTTTTTGTCGTTAAGATACTTACCATTAAGTTCCGAGTTCATTGCCGCGAAATAGACAGGCGATTCATTCTTGTTTATACCGTCGGCAGGATGAAGATTAAGGGCAATCTTAAAATTATTATCATGGATATCCCGGAGCAAGCCCTTAGGATTCGGAATCAGATTGGTATTCCACGACCATCCTGTCCAACCACCTTTATCTCCGGATTGTCCATTTCCTACGTTCCAGTGCCAATCCATATCCAGAATCATTACATCGGCAGGAATCTTATTATCCTTGATTTCAGACATAATCCGGCGGTAGTCATCTGCCGAATAAGCAGAGTATTTGCTATACCAATATCCGAATACATAATCGGGCGGCAATGGTATCTTACCCGCAATTTTAGTGTAGTCGGAAATAGCTTTCTTATAATCATTACCATAACCCAGATAATAGATGTCAAGAGCATCCGTATCGGAGCGTTCCGCCCACCAGTCAAACTCCATATCCGCATTGGGCCGGAGAGCATAAGAACGCCCACCGTCAGAGCGTATGGCAGCCCATGAATCGTCTATGACAGCCCATCCGGAACGTGATATCAATCCGTTCTCCATTTCGGCACGCTTATTATCTCCATTACTTCCGTCAAGAGTGCGGCAGGTACCTTTAAGATTCAACGAATCTGATTTACCGGGATACCACACAGACTCACATCCATTGTTATCGATAGTTATGGTCAGATTTTCAGGAGAGGCAGGAGTTGTCACCGGATTTGTACTTTTGCGATATTTCAACCTTACCTTATCGGTAACTATATACAAATACGTATTGTATTCCCTCTTCCTGAAACGTGGCACCTTCAGCCTACGATTGGTTACGGTAAACGTAGCTTGGTCCTCAAATATACCTTTAGCACTGTATTCAATGCGAATCATTTCCGGTGTAAGAACAGTGAAGCGCGCTTTTCCGCAAATCACCACCGCTTCAGGGTTGGCAACCGGATTATTATCGGACGCTGAAGTCTTTGCGGTTGCCAGCATTAGTAGGGCAACCAAACAAATAATTGTTTTCCCCTTTTTAAAATCCAAAAGAAACCCTTGCAACAAGGGTTTCTTTTGAGAAGAAGATTTCTTAAATCCATTCATTGGGCATCCAATGTTTCAATTAAAATATTATTTCAGATTCTTCACTCCTTTCATTGCAGCCTTATCCGTAACTTCCATGATACTGATAGCATAACCGCCACCCGGCGCTGCTTTCATTTTCAATACAGATTTGGCCGACACAATTCCTTTCCGAATGGTATAAGCTTGAGGATTAGTTCGATAATGGGCATCCTTACTGTCTTCATAGACAGTGGCAATATACTTCTTATCCTTATCAAGGAAGTCCAACTTCAATGCTGAAATATGACCGTCCTCGTTACTGGTGCAGCCTACAAACCAATTATCCGTTCCCTTAGCCTTACGGGCAACCACAATATAACGTCCCGGTTCGGCTTCAAGATAACGGCTTTCATCCCAATCTACCGCTACATCCTTGATGAACTGAAAAGCATCCATAAAACGTTCGTAATTCTCCGGAAGGTCGGCAGCCATTTGCAAAGGGCTATACATAGTGACATACAATGCCAGTTGACGCGCAAGGGTGGAGTTTACATGAGAATGACTGTTGGGATTCAATTTATTCATATCCATTTCGAAAATACCAGGGGTATAATCCATCGGGCCGCCTTGCAGACGAGTAAACGGAAGCACAGTGGTATGAAAAGGTTTGTTACCGGCAAAAGCCTCGTATTCCGTACCTCTGGCAGACTCATTACCAATCAGGTTTGGATACGTGCGGCAAAGTCCCGTAGGACGTACTGCCTCATGGGCATTAACCATGATACGATGCTTCGCAGCTTCAGTCACAGCATACAGATAATGATTATTAAGCCACTGTCCGTAATGATGTTCTCCACGGGGAATTATATTCCCCACATAACCACTCTTGACCGAGTTATATCCATATTTATTCATCAGCTGATAAGCCGCTTCCATATGCCGTTCGTAGTTACGTACAGAGGATGATGTTTCGTGGTGCATCATCAGTTTCACCCCTTTTGAATGAGCATATTCATTCAGCATTTTAATATCAAAATCGGGATAAGGAGTTTGGAAGTCGAAAACATAATCTTTAGAATTGCCAAACCAATCTTCCCAACCAATATTCCAGCCTTCCACCAATACTTGGTCGAAGCCATGTTCGGCGGCAAAATCAATATACTTCTTTACATTAGCATTGTTAGCCGGATGGACCCCGTTGGGTTTCACCCCGGTATAATCCGTTTCACCGAGTTTCACCGAAGGAATATCCCAAGTATACGCCCATGGCTTTCCACCGGCAATCATTTCCCACCACACACCGATGTACTTCACCGGCTTAATCCAAGAAGTATCTTCATATTTACAAGGCTCATTCAGGTTAAGAATAAGATTCGATGCCAATATCTTCCGTGCGTCGTCACTCACCATCACCGTACGCCAAGGAGTATGGCAAGGACTCTGCATATATGCTTTGTTTCCTACCGCATCCGGAGTCAGCCATGATTCGAATATTAAATTCTTATCATCCAGATTAAGATGCATACATGAATAATCAACCAACGCAGCCTCGTGCAAATTGATATAAAGTCCTTCGGCCGTTTTCATCTGAAGGGAAGTCTGCACACCGGTAGGCGAGAAAACAGTCTGCGAAGCATTACCGCTGACAGCGCCTTGCAGCAACCCGCGGATTTCGGAAAGTTTAGACTCCGTATAATCATATTCTTGTGTATCATAATCTCCCGGAATCCACCATGCAGTATGGTCACCGCTCATGGCAAACTGCGAATGTTCCTCCTTGACAACGAAATAGACCAAATTCCTCTGCTGAGGGAATTCGTAACGAAAGCCTATCCCATCGTCGTACACGCGGAAACGAAGATTCATAAAACGGCCGGTCGATGTTTGCTTCAGTTCCACCAGCAGTTCGTTATAATGATTACGTATATCCTTATTCTCTCCCCACACCGGTTGCCAAGTTTCATCGAACGAAGATGTAGAGGTATTTACTACTTCAAACCCCTCCTGCAAGCTTTCCTGCCCGTTCAGTTCAAGACCCAAGGTACTGGGATTGATAACCTGAGATTTCTTGTATTGTAAAGAATAAGAGGGTTTGCCTTTTTCTTGCAGTTCAAAAGAAAGATGGACATTATTGTCCGGAGAAACCTGTTGGTAAACCTTGGTAGCATTCTGCGCTTGCACCGTCAGTGCCATAAACAACGCACAAGTTACCAATACTATCATTTGAAAAGTTTGTTTCATATTCAAAAGTACCTGTTTAAGTAAATAATAAGTAAGTATTCGGCCAACTACAGGTATTAAACCTTTATATACAACAATAGCGACTGTCACTATGAACCTAATAGTATCAGCCGCTATTGTTTTGTTGAACCCATATGTTACAGTTTATATCAGTTACAAGATTCCTCCTTTTGCCTTGTCAGTACACATTCCGGATGTTTCAACTTCCATTTATGTGGAAGTAGATTCAAAAGTTCTTCTTGGGTTGCCTTTTTGTGATAAGGCATTTGTGCGATAACATCGTTCAGGTATACCCTGGGATTTACCCCGTGCGCCTTACATGTGGCCAGCAGAGAACATATGACAGACATATTAACCGCAGCTTCGTGATTACCACAGAAAAGAAAATTTTTTCTGCTCAGAGTGATGGGCCGTT
>ENA-OPMG01000202-OPMG01000202.1-human-gut-metagenome-genome-assembly--contig:-NODE-202-length-41736-cov-9.657446_pt1 | contig 41736 bp, 16 predicted proteins | sample MGYA00241522_ERZ501741 | MGnify/ENA primary metagenome ERZ501741 (study PRJEB25962, sample SAMEA2042616) | human gut metagenome | biome: human gut; feature: human-associated habitat; material: faeces...
ACTCTGAACTAGGCATTTTACATCAGCGCTATAAACAACAGGAGGTCATCAAATGGAATATATAGCTAGTACGCTTAACAACCTGATTCATCAGACAGCGTTTTTTAACCTGACCTGGGGAAACTATGTCATGATTCTGGTTGCATGCTTTTTCCTTTATTTAGCTATCCGTCATGAGTTCGAGCCTTTGCTCTTACTCCCGATAGCGTTCGGTATGCTGTTGGTAAACATTTATCCCGATATCATGCTGCACCCTGAAAATGCAGCAAACGGTGCCGGCGGCTTACTGTATTATTTCTACAAGCTGGATGAACTGGCAATCCTGCCTTCCCTGATCTTCATGGGTGTAGGTGCCATGACAGACTTTGGTCCTCTGATTGCGAACCCCAAGAGCTTCCTTCTGGGAGCTGCTGCGCAGTTTGGTATCTTCGCAGCATACTTCGGAGCAATCTGGCTGGGATTCAACGACAAGGCAGCTGCAGCAATCTCCATCATCGGTGCTGACGGCCCTACCTCCATCTTCCTTGCTGGTAAGCTGGGACAGACGGCGATCCTGGGACCTATCGCAGTGGCAGCATATTCTTACATGTCACTGGTTCCCATTATCCAGCCCCCTATTATGAAGCTTCTCACTACTGAGAAAGAGAGAAAGATCAAGATGGGTCAGCTTCGTCCCGTATCCAAGCTGGAGAAGATCCTGTTCCCCATCGTTGTTACCATCGTTGTATGTCTGATCCTTCCCACCACAGCTCCTCTGGTAGGTATGCTGATGCTGGGTAACCTGTTCCGTGAGTCCGGTGTTGTTCGTCAGCTGACTGAGACAGCATCCAATGCTCTGATGTACATCGTAGTTATTCTGCTGGGTACTTCCGTAGGTGCTACCACCAGCGCAGAAGCATTCCTGAATGCAGATACCTTGAAGATCGTAGCTCTGGGTCTGATCGCATTCATGTTCGGTACCGCCGCAGGTGTTCTGTTTGGTAAACTGATGTGTGTATTTTCCGGTGGCAAGATCAATCCTTTGATCGGTTCCGCAGGTGTATCCGCAGTTCCTATGGCAGCACGTGTATCCCAGATAGTCGGTCTAAAAGACAACCCATCCAACTACTTGCTGATGCAGGCGATGGGGCCGAACGTAGCAGGGGTTATCGGCACTGCCGTAGCAGCAGGCACCATGCTGGCACAGTTCGGAGGCTGATCAGTATAACTGATTCGTCTGATTGAATTAAAACGAAAACGCTCCTTTACGGGGGCGTTTTTTGCTGTGTAAATTTTGAAAAGGAATTGGGAAATGGGACGGTTGGAGTGACGGGGCGCCGATTCTTTCGTCCTCAAGGCTTTAGCGTGACAGCTCGTTTGCTGATGCTTTGGATGATTGGCGGAAGCTGGAAATCAGCTAATAAAAAAAACAGAAAAGATTCACTTTTCCGTAAAATGTTATTTAGGGTGGAGGTAAAAATGCTTTGTGAGAAGAACGGGAAGCGGGACAGTGACACAGAGCGAAGAATCTATTACACCGATGACGTCTTACCGTCTTCCCTCATTACGGGTAATAGATCCTTCACATTCGTTCAGGATGACGCCTTACCAATTTTCCTCACCACAGGTATAGATCCTTAGCATTCGCTTTGGATGACGCCTTACGTTCTCCGTCATCATGACGTTTTCTGTTCCCCATCGTTAGTGACGTGCTTTCCCAAAATCGTCATTCAGAACGGAGGTAAGAATGCTGTGTGGAAAAGACGGGAAACGGGACAGTGGCACAGAGTGAAGAATCTATGAGTCTGATGATATTTTACTGGCTTTCCTTACCACGGTAACAGATCCTTCGCTGCCGCTCTTAGCTTCTAGCTGCTAATTGCTAGCTGCTAATAGCGATTGACTATCTGAATTCGATAAATCGACTGCCTATACGGAACAGTTATTCCTGCTTTGATTTTGCAAGGATGACAGGCAAGGAGAGGTTCATAAATACAGATACTGTTCTCTGCATAGCCCTGATGACACTAAGCGGTATACCCGTCAGGAACGATATTCAAGGCGGGCGGTGATTAACCGATATTTTGCCGGGGATTCCGTTTTTGATTATTAAATCGATTTTTATTCATATAAAAATATCATATAAGTGCCATGAAGGCGTATAGATAAAATATTGCAATTTGAAGAAAGATAAAATATCATATAGATAAAAGTGAATATGATATAGATTCTCATATTTATTTTTATCTATTAATGAAAGGATGTGCTTTATGCAGGAAGGGATCAATAATTTATTTGCAGGTGCTGTTTTTCTGGCCGGTGTGCTGTCCTTCTTTTCGCCCTGTGTATTTCCGCTTCTGCCGGTTTACTTGGGAAAGCTGGCGGAGGATCCCGGGACGAGGTCGTTTTCTTTTTTCGGACTGAAGGTATATGTATCTCCGCTGGTAAAAACTGTTTTCTTTATTACGGGACTATCGACGGTGTTTTTCAGTCTCGGGTTTGGAACCGGTTTTTTCAGCCACATTTTTTATCATCCCTATACGCCGTATGTCATGGGTGGTATCGTCATACTTCTTGGGCTGCATCAGATGGAGCTGATTAATATTAATTTTCTCCAGCGGCAGAAGAAGATCGAGCTGGACGGGAAGCGTCAAGGCGGTATTCTCGGCGCGTTTCTTCTGGGGCTGACTTTCAGCTTCGGCTGGACGCCCTGTGTGGGACCTGTGCTGGGGGCGGTGCTTGCTGTGGTGGCTTCTGAAAATGGAAGCGCTCTGTATGGCGGTCTTTTGATGGCGGTGTACGCTGCGGGGATGGCGGTCCCTTTCCTGATTCTGGCAGTGGCATCTTCCTGGCTTTTGAAGTACAGCAGTCACGTGAAGCGCCATATGGTCTTGCTGAAAAAGATTGGCGGCGTGCTGATCATTCTTATGGGGATCCTGCTTATGCTTGGCAAGCTGGATATGTTGGCGGCAGTTATTTCTTGAAATATTTCACAGATTTGTAAACAGGAGGTTTATCATGATGAAAATTTCTTATAAAAAGTTTGGAGCGTTTGCGGCAACAGCCGTTTTGGCAGGGATTCTGGCGGGATGCGGATCCGGTATGAATGCGGATGCAAATGACATGGCCCGCCCCGCGGCGATGCAGCAGGAAAAGGCAGCTGGCCGTACACAGAATTTTATGGATGCAAAGGATGCGGATTTCATGCTGACCGATGTAAATGGAAAGGAACACAGGCTTTCCGATTACAGGGGGAAAAAGGTGTATATCAAGTTCTGGGCTTCCTGGTGTTCTGTATGTATGGCTACGCTGGCTGATACGGATATGCTGGCGGGAAGCGACGATAAGGATTTTGTCGTTCTTTCCGTTGTGGCGCCCGGATTTGGCGGTGAAATGAAAAAAGAGGATTTCGTAAAATGGTATAAAGGTCTTGGCTATAATAATCTCCCCGTGCTTCTTGACGAAGGCGGCGCGGTGACAAAGAAATACGGTATTCGTTTCTATCCGTCGGCGGCTCTGATTGATACAGAAGGAAATGTGAAGATGCTCCGTCCGGGACATATGAACAAAGAATCGCTTGCCATGGAGATGAAGGGGATTTCGTAAAGGAGGATTATGATGAGAACGGCAGGAATTTTAGGAGGTCTTGCGATCATTGCGGCAGCCGGTTTCGGCTGGTATTCGATGGCAATGACTCCATCTTCGGGCAGCGGGGAAAAAGCGCCTGTGGGGGTAAGCCTTGAAGAAAGTATGAAGAAAGAAATGGCGGTGGAAACGGTGAATAAGGAAAATTTACGGGATATGTACCTGGCGGGAGGCTGTTTCTGGGGACTGGAGGAATATTTTTCCCGTGTGGACGGTGTAGCGGACGTGGTTTCCGGTTATGCCAACGGGAAAACGGACAAAACGGATTACGAACATATAGGGCAGACAGATCACGCGGAAACGGTTCATATTTCTTATGATGCTTTCAAAGTTTCCTACAGGGATCTGCTGCTTTACTACCTCCGGGTGGTGGATCCTACAAGTGTGAACCGTCAGGGAAATGACCGCGGACGCCAGTATCGGACGGGCATTTATTACACCACTGATGAAGAAGGGGCGGTGGCCCGGGAAGTACTTGATGAAAAGCAGAAAACACTTTCCGGTAAAATCGCTATCGAGGTGGAACCGCTCCGTCATTTTGTGCCGGCGGAAGAGTACCATCAGGATTATTTAAAGAAGAACCCCGGCGGTTACTGCCATATCGATGTAAGCAGGGCGGCGGATCCCGTGATTGACGGTTCCCTGTACCCGAAGCCTGACGAGGAAACCCTCCGCAGCCTTTTAACGGCAGATCAATATGCTGTCACGCAGGAAGGTATGACGGAAAGAGCTTTTTCCAATGAATATTTCGATAAATTTGATCGCGGCATTTATGTAGATGTGGCGACGGGAGAGCCGCTTTTTTCCTCCCGTGACAAGTTCGAGTCGGGCTGCGGCTGGCCGAGTTTCACGAAACCGATTTCTGCCGATGTGGTAAATTACAAAGAAGACCTGAGCTATAATATGCGGCGTACAGAAGTGCGGAGCCGTATGGGAGAATCCCATTTGGGGCATGTGTTTGATGACGGGCCCCGGGACAGAGGCGGTCTCCGGTACTGCATCAACAGCTTGGCGATCCGGTTCATTCCCGAAGCGGATATGGAAAAAGAAGGCTATGGTTATTTGTCCGGCGTTTTATAATTTTAAGAAATATTTTTGACTAAACCGTGCCTTGCGGTATAATATATAAACTGGTAAAGCAGTTATACTTAAAAGGCAGGGTAAAAATATGCAGATGATCGATTTGTCCGGCGTCAAGGACTTCAATGCCGCTCGTTTTCTCATTTATTGGCTGGTAGCGACAGTCATTGCCATTCTCGTGGCATACAATATCGACCCTCAGAAAAAGCTGGTTTGGTTCAGACAGCGCAGTGACAACGGGTTCATGGTTCGCCGCGGCTGGTTTGGAAATTTCAGCCTGCTCGGCGTTCCCCGTTCCAAGATGGGCTTTGCCATTACGGCAGGTATTTTCATCGGAGCGGGTATTGTGTGGGCGCTGCTTATCTTTATGATTCTTCCGGTACTCGGCTATCATGTGTAAGCCTTGTTTTTCCTTATTAAGTAAATATGTTTTCTGCGTATGGCACAGGGGCAGGAAATAGTATTGGACCTGGTATTTTCCGGGTCCGTTTTTTGTAAGGCTGTTTATTTGCGGGGAGAGATTTATGACAAATACGGAAGCAATTTTTAAGGAACTTTTTGCAGGGGTTATGGAGATGTCGGATCCCGCTGTCTGGACTATGTTCGCCATCGGCGGAATTCTGATCTGGCTCGGAGTAAAAAAGGATTATGAGCCGGTGCTCCTCTTTCCTATGGGGGTGGGCTGTATATTGGCAAATATACCGGGGCATTTTGCCGTTATCCCGGCAGGAGGCGGGGAGCCGGGCTTTTTGCAGGTTCTTTATGAAGCGGGAATTGCCAATGAGCTGTTTCCTGTCATGATTTTTGTGGCGGTAGGCGCGATGTGTGATTTTACGCCGCTTATCCGCCAGCCTTATGTCATGCTTTTTGCGGCAGCGGCCCATTTAGGTATTTTTGCAGCGGCGCTTCTGGCATCAGCTTTTGGATTTCCTTTCAACCAGGCGGCGGCGATTGGCATCATCGGCGCGGCGGACGGTCCGACGACGATTTTTGTGGCACAGAAATTTGCTGCAGAACTTCTGGCGCCTCTCACGGTGACGGCATTCTGCTATATGTCCCTTGTCCCGATTATCCAGCCGCCTATTATCAGACTGCTGACGACAAAGCGTGAAAGACGTATCCGTATGGCATATAAAGAAGAAAAGCCCGTGTCCTGGATGGCACGTTTCCTTTTTCCTTTCATGGTGGTGTTTTTTGCAGGTATTCTGGCTCCTATTTCCGTACCGCTCATTGGCGCGCTCATGTTCGGCAATATGCTGAAAGTATCGGGCGTTGTGGATTCTCTGGCAAGTACGGCACAGAATGAACTCGCCAATCTGGTGACGCTCTTTCTCGGCATTACGGTAGGCGCTACGATGACGGCGGAAAATATCCTGACATTTGATGTCCTGAAAATCCTTATCCTTGGTGCGGCGGCGTTCGTTTTCGATACGGTGGGCGGCGTGCTTTTTGCAAAGTTGGCAAATCTCTTCCTGAAACAAAAGCTGAATCCCATGATCGGAGCCTGTGGCATTTCCGCGTTCCCCATGTCGGGGCGCGTTGTTGCCAAGATGGCTTTGAAAGAAGATCCTTCCAATTTCATCATCCAGCACGCCATGGGCGTCAATGTGGCGGGACAGGTTGTTTCCGTCGTCGCCGGCGGCCTTGTGCTTGCTCTTATTCCCGTTTTGTCATAAAGGAGGAACTATGTCAAGTTTGGACGCTTCCGTTTATCTTCTGGTTATCGCATATCCCCTGCTTTTCGTAGTGATGGCTGTTTTTATGGGACTGACGTACTTCCTGCGCAGGGTATTTCCCGGAGACTGAAGAAGCGGGATTTCCTTCCGGCCGCGGTTTGCGGGGAGGGAGAAAAAGTTTTATACTGTACCTATGTGAAAATAATTCTCTTTTAGGAGGCAGAAATGAAAGAAACATACAGCAGAAGCAAATCCGTTTGGCAGCGGATGAATGCCCGTGAGCGCAAGGCCGCCATGGCATACGGTGAAAAATACAAGGCGTTCCTTGATACGGCACGCACGGAAAGACTGGCGGCAGCGGAAATTATCCGCCGTGCGGAAGAAAAGGGATTTAAACCTGTCTATACCATGAAGTCGCTCAAAGCGGGAGACAAGGTATATTGGAACCAGAAAGATAAATCCGTTATTTTAGCGGTGATTGGGAAAGAACCCGTCCATGAAGGCATCAAAATCGTAGGATCCCATATTGATTCGCCCCGTCTGGATCTGAAAGCCAATCCGGTTCATGAACAGGACGGCATTGTGTACTTCCGTACCCACTACTACGGCGGGATTAAGAAATACCAGTGGACCTGCATTCCACTGGCGCTCATCGGCGTGGTATTCACGAAAGACGGTAAAAAAGTGGATATCAATATCGGACTGAAAGACAGCGATCCCGTTTTCTATGTATCCGACCTGCTTATCCATATGGCACAAGACCAGATGAAAAAGACTCTGGCGGAAGGGATTACCGGAGAACAGCTCCAGGCTGTCGCGGGTACTCATTCTGAAGAAGGGCAGACACCGAAAGACGCCATCATGACGCTTTTGAAAAAGGAATACGGAATTGAAGAGGAAGACTTCGCCGCCGCTGAATTGGAACTTGTTCCCGCCACAAAGAGCCGCGACGTCGGATTCGACCGTTCCCTCATTGCTTCTTACGGACAGGACGACCGCGTATGTTCCTACGCGAATCTGGAAGCCATCCTGGACGCGAAACCCGGTGTGAAGACCCAGGCCGCTCTTCTTACGGATAAGGAAGAAATCGGATCTTATGGAAATACGGGAATGGAATCTTCCTATTTTGTGAAATTTGTGATGAAACTCCTTGCGCTGCAGGGACAGGGAAGTCTTCTTGATTTCTATGAAACCATGGAAAACAGCGAGATGCTTTCTGCCGATGTGAATTCCTGTCTTGATCCCATGTTCCCGGAAGTTTCTGAAAAAGATAACGCTTCTTTCTTAGGATACGGGATTAACCTGACCAAGTACGGCGGTTCCCGCGGCAAGTCAGGCAGCAATGATGCCAATGCGGAATTTTTGCAGAAGGTCAGAAAAATCTTTAATGATGCCGGTGTATGCTGGCAAATCGGCGAGCTGGGAAAAGTCGACCAGGGCGGCGGCGGAACAATTGCTTTCATGATGGCGAACTGGGGTGCGGAAGTGGTGGACTGCGGCACGTCCATGCTGTCCATGCACGCTCCCTGCGACCTGCTGTCCAAAGCGGACGCTTACGAAACGTACCTGGCGTACAAGGCATTCTTTGAAAGCAGGTAAGGAAAAGAGGGAATCATCGTCTCGAAAGGGGCGGTGATTTTTTCGTGGGAAAAAATATAATAGAGTCGTGATGAAAAAATGGATGTCATTGAAAAGTGAGGATTTAATGAACATCATCGGAAATACTTATACATGATGGTTAATTATTAATCTACAATGGAAAATGTAAATGTGTGGAAGATGTGGTTGTAAGGCATTGTATGATTTGATAATGGATATAGGGGGGAGATAAATGCATTAAAGTTTAGCATTTACTGCAAGGGTCAAAATGAAAAAACATTTTTATCTCCATATCTTTTAATATAGAAACATATGCGTATATATGGAAGAAGACGGTTATATCTTATCGGAAGTGCTATAATGAGGAAGCACTATGAGTTATATGTCAGGCAGGTGGCTTATGAAGAAAAAGATTTTGATAGCGGTGTTGGTGTTGGGAATAGCTTTTTCAAATGTAACAATAGGGACGGCGGGTAAAGATATGCCTGCGGGGGGAGATACTTTTTCTGTACAGGAAAAGTTGCCTGTAAAATTTACACAATATTTTTCAGATAGGGCAGGAAAAGATGCAGAGGCAGCATCAGAAAAAAATGTTATTCCTACAGGGGCGGCAGATGAATTAGTGTATAGGCGTCCGGGGAATGAAGGAATTTATATGCTTCGGGGATTGGTAGCAATAAATCAGCATAAATATAAGCAGGCAATTAAGGATTATACTAAAGCTATAGAATTGAATCCTGATTCCGCACTGGCTTATTATGCAAGGGCGACCGCATATAGTTTGGAAGAGGATTTTTATGCAGCAGAACAGGATTACAATAAAGCGTTGAAAAAGAATCCTGAACCGGAAATGAGGGGGCATATCTTATTGGGGCGAGGGGTTGCTTATGTGCAACTCGGGGAGACAGAATCTTGTCTTAATGATTTTGATGAAGCGTTGAAGTATCTAAAAGGAGAAGAAAAGGGAAAGGTCTATAGCAAAAGAGGACTTGCGTATCTGCTTCTTGGCGAGATGGATAAGAGTTATGTTGATTTTGAGAAGGCATTATCTATTAACACCAAGGATGTAATAGCGCTTATATCGATTGCTGATCTGCAGTGGTTGCATTACCATGCACCGGAAAAAGCATTACCTTTTCTTGACAGGGCGGTGGCAGCGGATTCATCTAATCTTCTTGCTTGGATGAAAAGAGGCAAAGTACTTCTGGATTTGCATGAGGATGAAAAAGCATTGACGTCTTTTAACAAGGGACACGTGGTTGGAGAAACAGATGGGATTCCTTATTTATTACGAAATATGTATTATATGCAGCATAGAAGATTTACCGATGCGAGAAATGATTTAACGCATTTGATTTCCATTTATCCGAATAATGCGTATTTCTATTCGAAGCGTTGTGATGCGAGTATGAAGTTGCATGATTTTGGCGGGGCATTGGAAGATATAAGAAAAGCGATAGCATTGGAGCCGGATAAAGGATACTATTACATGATGCTTGGGCTTGTATACAGCCAGACAGAACGGTATGATGAAGCGATTACTGCGTTTGAAACGGCAATTGCAAAAGGGCATAAAAAAGCAGATGTGTACAATAACTTGGGATATGTTTATAAATTGAAAGGGAATTATCAAAAGGCGTTGGACATACTGAATAAAGCTATAGAAATGAATCCCGGTTATGGAGAAAGTTATCGCTCTCGGGGAGAAGTGTATGCGGAAATGGGGGAATACGAAAAGGCGGTGGCAGATATTACGGAATTTTTAAAAATTAATCCCAATATTGCATCAGCACTTCTCATGCGTGCAGGTTTTTACGATAAGTTGGGAAAGAAGGAATGGGCAGAAAAAGATCGAAAAGCGGCTGCATTGGGTAAAAAGGATGGAATATATGTGTTCTCTCCGAAGAATGACTAGTTTTTGATTCAAGCGGTATCTGTAGATTGGGGATGCAGCAGAAAGGTAAGAAATAGGTTCTAAATAGAGGGCAATAAGTTCTCAATTGCTTTATATGGAATGACTAATATGCCTTAATGAGGATAATTTTATACGAAGGATAGCAGTGCAGGAGGAATCGGAATGGATGAACATCAGTCCGGCGTAAAGCTGGAAGAAGCGTTGGAAGCAAAAAAAGAACTTGATGCAAAAGCACAGAAAATACTTGAGGAGAAGGAAGCGGACTCCCGTATGAGGACATATACGGGACCGTTAGGCAGGGCGGTAGCCGTACTGCTGTGCGTGTGGACGGCATTCCAGCTGTATTTCACGACCATCGGGGCAATCAGTGCCGTCAATCTGCGGGCGATCCACTGTATATTTCTTCTTGTTTTTACATTTTTGCTGTTTCCGACGTTTAAAAAGGAAAAGCGGAAAAGAAAGTTTCCGCCCCTTTGGGACGTGGCGTTTATCCTTTGTTCTGCAGGTAGCTTCCTTTATCTCATTTTGAATTATACCCGTATCGCCCGGACGGGAGGACGTATTTCCGATATGGAGGCAGCCATTGCCTTAGTCGCGGTGGTTTGTGTTTTTGAAGCGGCCCGGCGGGCATCGGGAAATCTGGCGGTACTTGCGGGAATTTTTCTTGCGTATAATTGGTTCGGCGCGTACCTGCCCGGCTATCTCGGTCATAACGGTTTCACTTTGAAGCGCGTGCTGATTACCCAATTCTGGGGAACTCAGGGCATTCTCGGCACGGGCATCGGCGTTTCGGCGACTTATATATTCCTTTTTGTCGTTTTTGGCGCGTTTCTGAAATATTCGGGATTTTCCAAATTCATTAATGATTTTTCGCTTACCCTTGTAGGAACGACTTCCGGCGGCCCTGCGAAGGTGGCGGTCATCGCGTCGGGCCTTATGGGGATGATTAACGGTTCTGCCATTGCCAATGTGGCGACGACAGGAACGATTACGATTCCGCTCATGAAACGGACTGGGTATAAAAGCGAATTTGCAGGCGCCGTAGAAGCGGTGGCCTCTACCGGCGGACAGTTTACGCCGCCGATTATGGGGGCGGTCGGTTTTGTCATGGCAGAGTTTTTAAACCTGTCCTACACCTATGTGGCACTGGCAGCTGTCACACCGGCGCTGCTCTACTATATCGGTCTGCTTCTGGCGGTTCATTTTGAAGCGAAGCGGTTCGGACTTTCGGGAATCGCCAGGGAAAATATTCCCGATGCATTGTCGGTGATAAAAAAGCAGGGACATCTTGTCCTTCCCCTGGTGAGCCTTATCGGGCTGATGTTTACGGGATTCACGCCGCTTTATGCAGCCGTTATTTCCATTTTTATCACTGTGGCGGCAAGCTGGCTCCGTAAAGAAACAAGAATGACAGGAGATAAGATTATTGCCGCTGTTATTGAGGGGGCGCGGAGCGCCGTTTCCGTAGGGGTGTGCTGCGTCATCATCGGCGTCATTATCGGTACAGTCACACTGACATCCATGGGACTCCACATGGGCTACCTTATTTTGTCTCTTCTGCAGGATAATAATGTATATCTTGCCGGGTTCCTTGTCATGATCATGTCCGCTGTTTTGGGGATGGGCGTTCCCGGCGTTGCGGCGTATGTCATTGTCCAGGCGGTTGCTGTTCCTGTCCTTATCAAGGCGGGGGTGCTGCCTCTTATCGCCCACATGTTCTGCCTGATTTATGCCTGCCTTTCCAATATCACGCCGCCTGTGGCCATGTCAGCCTATGTGGCATCTGGGATTGCAGGTTCTGATCAGACGAAGACGGGACTTATGGCGGTGCGTCTCGGGCTTATCGGTTTTATTATTCCTTTCTTTTTTCTGGATAATCCCAGGGACTCCTTAAGACGATCCATAGGATTATCGTAAAGCTTGTACATCTTACTGACATCATTTACTGAAATCGCAATATCTTCTGCCATTTTCAACCTCAGCGCGGCGGTGGGGACGTTTGCCCTCGTCGGCGCATTGGAAGGCTGGATTCTATGCAAGTGCGGATGGGCGGAACGGATTGTACTTTTCATTGCTTCGCCGCTTCTCCTTTTTCCCGGAACGATGACAGACTTTGCCGGATTTGCAGGGATTGCCGCGGTTATAGGATTCCAGTTCCTGCAGCGGAGAAAAGAAACTTGATTTCCCCTGACACAGGGGTATACTTATGATAATCATTTATTTTCTGCAGCATGGGAGGATGGAAAAATGAACATGAAGCATTTGAAAAAAGCGGCGGCAGTTTCACTGGCGGCTTTAGCCGCAGCAGGGATGATAGCAGGCTGTGGCGGAGAAAAGAAAGCATCGGCGCCGTCATCACAGCCGGCAGCGCAGACGGTGAAAATTAATTTTCCGACGGCCGGCGCGTCAGGCGCCCTGTATGCGGTGGGGGCGGCAATCACCAATATGTGGAACAATAACGTTCCCGGTGTGCAGGCAGCGAGTCAGGCTTCCGCAGGCGGAATTGCCAACCTGAATATGGTTTCCGACGGCGAAGCGCAGGTGTCCATCGCTATTTCCAGCAATGTATACCAATGTCTCAACGGGACGGACAGTTTCAAAGATCATCCTTATAAAGATTTGAAAGTGATTGCCGGTCTTTACATGAATCCGAACCAGATGGTGGTCACTGCCAAGTCGGGCATTCAGACTTTGGCTGATGTAAAAGGAAAGCGTTTTGCCGTAGCGTCGGCAGGCTCTTCCGTATATAACGAAAGTAATGCCCACTTCACCGCGGCAGGACTGAAATTTCCTGATGACATCCAGGCGGAGTACATTACCTTTACCGATGCTGCCGATATGCTCCAAAACGGCTCCATTGACGGTGCGTGGATCATGAGCGGCGCTCCTGCTTCCGCCGTCACCCAGGCTTTGACCGGCGGCGCACGCCTGGTAGATATTGATGATCAGCTCGTGAAAGAACTGAAAGCGAAATATCCCTGGTATGCAAGTTATACTATCAAGGCGGGGACCTATCCGAATCAGGACAGAGACGTCCATACCACGGCGGTTAAAATGGTTATGTTCACCCGCGGGGATATGCCGGAAGATGTGGTGTATAATCTGACGAAAGCTTTCTGGGAACATATCGATGAAATGGGGCAGGCACAGAAGAATCTGAAAGGCCTCAAGCCGGAAGATGCGGTGAAAGATATCGCAGGTGTGCCGCTCCATCCCGGCGCTGAAAGATACTATAGGGAAATCGGTGTATTGAAATAAGGAATAGAAAGAAAACATCGTCTTTAGAGGGGCGGTGTTTTTCTTTTGAAACTGCCCGGTGAACATGTACCGGCAGCGAGCATTCTCATTATGACATTTCCCGTTCCCCATCACTAGTGACGCCCTTTCCTTCAATCGTCATTCTGAACGGTGGCAAAAATGCTGTTCGAGAAAGACGGGAAACGGGATAGTGGCACAGAGTGAAGAATCTATTACTTCTGCTGACGTATTACCGTTTTCCTCACTGCGGCTATAGATCCTTCGCTCATGCTCAGGATGACGCTTTTCGTTCTTCGTCATTATGACGCTTTCCGTTCCCCATTGTTAGTGACGAGCTTTCCCAAAATCGTCATTCAGAGCGGACAGAGGAATGCTTTGTGGGAATAAGGGAAGGCAGCAATATGGCACAGAGTGAAGAATCTATTACCCGGATGGCAGCTTACCATCCCTGTCAGTCCTGTGACTGCTGCCATTTGCTAAAGAAAGAGGGTCGCTCAAATTTAAAATATTTTTTTAAAACTATTGACAAGGAAATCCTCATTCGCTAAAATAATCACAATATTTAAAAGTGTTGACGGAAAAAAGTAAATTTCCTTTCCCGGCGCAGAGAACCGATGGATGGTGAAAATCGGTGCGGGCAGGAAGTCGAAGTTCTTTCCTGAACTGCTTTGCTGAAATAACAGTAGGCATTGCCGGAGTGGCTCACGTTAAGCAGCTGAGAGTTGATCTGATGAAGTAGGGTGGTACCACGGAATATCCGTCCCTTGGGTGCCGCCTTTTTTGTTTTTCATCAGATAAACAGGGTGGTACCGCGATGAGTCCCGTCGTCCCTTGCAATTGGCAGGGGACATTTTTTATAGGATAGAAGTGCAGTAGAAAGAGAGGGCTCTCAAATGAAAAAATGGATGAAAATTACGGCAGCGGCAGTGGTGGCAACAGCTTTGCTCTATGGCTGCGGAGGAAACAGTGGCGGAGAGAAGAAGACGACTGACGGGAAGAAACAGATTGCTGTGGTGCAGGTGATGCAGCATGGTTCTCTTGATGCGGCCAATCAAGGATTCCTTGACGGCTTGAAGGAAAGGGGCTACGGAGCGGACAAAATTTCAGTAGACCAGCAGAATGCCCAGGGAGACCAGTCAAATTTAAAGACTATTGCGTCCCGTTTCAAGTCCAATCGTCCTGATCTTATCTGCGCGATTTCCACACCTGCCGCACAGGCGGTAGCCAATGAAATTCATGACCTGCCCATTATCGGGTGCGCCATTACTGATTTTGAAACGGCGAAACTGGTAAAATCGAACAGCCGGCCGGAAACGAACGTGACCGGCGTCAATGACCGCGGCCCTGTGGAGAAGCAGGTGGATATGGGACTTAAGTTCCTTCCCGCGGCGAAACGTCTTGGACTGATTTATTCCTCCAGCGAAGTGAACAGCCAGATCCAGGCAGACCAGGCGAAAGCCCATGCGGCGTCCCTCGGCCTTACTGTGGTGGAACGGACCGTTTCTTCCGTTAATGATATTCAGCAGGCAGCGGAATCCATGGTAGGGCAGGTGGATTTCATCTATGTTCCCACGGATAACGTGATCGCTTCTTCCATTCCCACTTTGGTCAAGGTGACGGATCCCGCGAAGATTCCCGTATTCGTAGGTGCGGACAGCATGGCGAAAGACGGCGCGCTCGGCTCGCTCTCCGTAGATTTCTACAAGTCTGGTGTACAGGCAGGACACATGGCGGCGGATGTGCTTGACGGGAAAATCAAAACACAGGATACTGCCGTAGAGGATCCTGAAGTGCTGGAAGTCATCATCAATAAGAAATCGGCGGAAACTTTGGGGCTTGCGATTCCTGAAGAATATAAGAATGCGAAGATGGTGGGATAAAAAAAGCGGGATAGGAAAATAAAAAGCAGATACGATATGCGGAATGATCAATCCGGCATAAAGCATTTTCTGTCCCATGTTACAAAGATTTGGTATTTCAAAAAATTTTACAGACCGATGATTAAAAGAGAGTTGTGAATGATTTCTTGTTCCCACAGCTCTTTTTTGATGAATGTATGAACATTGGGAATAAGGAATTGAAACCGAAGAATACAGCTTGGTTTTCAAAATCGGGAATCTTATATTCTGTTATACAGCACATTCAAGTACAATAGCGGTGTTGTATAAAACTTGATTTTGATTACAGATCCTTACTATTAAGGAATAAATAAATTATGTATTGTCACCAAGTGATAGAAATATTAGCTGTATATTGTAAAAAATATGGCATAGTGATATTATAAAAGTGGGTATTCTTAAAGCAAATGGGTTTAAACATTAAGAATTTAACCCTTATATCCTGCATGTAGGAATCACACAAAATTATATAAGGAAAGCAGTCGTGGGGAATCCGGTTAGAATCCGGAACTGTCCCGCAACTGTAGAGGGAGTTTTGCGGCTGCAAGCCTTTCACAGAGGGGCCGCAGGATGAGGAACTGAGTCAGAGTGCCACCTGCTTTCTATGAGATTGGCGTAACTTGCGAGGCATGAGTTAATGCATAGGAAGCTGGTGCTGTATTTTTGGTATGGCAGAAGTCTTCTATGTATCTTTCTTATGTCTCGTTTTATAAATTTATGGTATGAGCGTACCATAAGTTAAAAATTAAAAATAAATTTTTTGTGTGCGGGGAAATGCCGCGGAAGCGGCGCATATCTGTTTTATATTCTTTTAGTTATGAGGAGAATCAGGATGAAGAAGACATTGGTAATGGCGGCTGCAGCAGTTTTAACCGGAAGCATGGCATACCCTTCGCTGGCAGAGGAGTATGTTTTTGAGATGGCGCCCGTTGTTGTCACAGCGAATCGCATGAATGAAAATTTGGTGGATGCCAGGGCCGATATCAGTGTAGTTACGAGCCGGCAGATTGAAAAACTCCATCTGAATACCGTGGAAGATGCGCTGCGTACAGTTCCGGGGACACAGTATCTGAATTATGGCGGAAATGGATTGAATGCCAATTTAAGCGGGATCCGGATTAATGGAAGCAAGGATATTATACTGCTTGTGGACGGCGTACGTGTAACCGATTTCAACGGCGCGAATAATTCAGGGTATATGTATTCTTCTCTGCTGAATAATATGGACAATGTCGAACGTATCGAAGTGCTGCGCGGCAGTGCCGGCGCGTTGTATGGAAGTGGCGCCAAAGGCGGTGTGATCAATATCATCACCAAGAATCCCGGGGAAAAGAAAACGACCGTGGATATAGCCAGAGGAACCGGCGGACGGGAAATATATAAGCTGACCACTATGGGGAGAGTAGGGAAGTTTTCCTACATGGCCTATTATGACAAACTGCTGATAGGTGATACCAAATCCGGTGACGGAAGGCTATGGCCCGGGCACACCCATACCTTATCGGACGGAGTGAAATTTGCTTATGATTTTACTGATAAACATTCTCTTTCCTTAAGTTATGACAAAATGAAGTCAAGATATAGAGGATATGATTTTGTGTATTCAAACCGGTATCATGGCGATTATAAGTCCGATATGCTGACTCTGCAGGATAAGATATCCATCGGGAAGCATTGGGATAACCAGTTTACTTACCGCCGGAATAAAGTAAAGACAAATTATTTTCAGGATTATGACATGAATGCGCAGTCCAATTGGGGGATAAGCAGCGACTATACTTATGACATCATCGGCGAGCAGGTGAGCTTCCATGATGAATGGAACCGACTGACTTTTGGTGTGGATTATTCAAAGGGAAGGGACAATGTTCTTCGGGCGGCAGGATTTGACGTAAATGGGAATCCGGTCAAAACGAACCACTGGTATGAAAATTATTCTTTTTATATACAGGAAGATTGGAATTTCCTGCCCCGGTGGTCTCTTTCCGGAGGCCTGCGGCATGACCGCCCTGAGACAGATCAATACACTGCCGATTTTTCCAGTCATACATCCAAAAGCTATCGTTTGAGCTATGAAATTACACCTAAGGATACAGTGTATGCGGGACGCAATGATTTCTACATTCTGCCGGGGCTTGATGTTCTTTATATTCCCCAGTATGGAAATGCCAAGGTCAGACCTGCTTATGGATATACGGATACCGTCGGCTACAGCCATGTATTCAGCGATAAGACCATGTTTACCTTTAACTGGTTCAGAACAAAAGATGAACAATCTATCGGATATGATACTTCATCAAAAAAATATAAAAACTTTAATCAGGGTGTTTCAAGAGGATGGAATGCCCAGCTGATTTCGCAGATCGGGAGTAAATGGAGCGCCAATGTAGGATGGGCGCATTTGTACTCCAATGTTCCCGGGGATAATTTTTCTCTCGGATATTCGCCGAAAGATAAACTTACTTTTGACATGATCTATCACAATAAGAAGTTCACCGGAGGTCTGGACGGATTCTATTTTATCCGGAGAAAGAACCCGGTAAACAGTGATTTGAAAGGGTGGCCGAACGATAAATACGGAATTTATAATTTGAGCTTTAATTATGAACCGAGAAAAGATTTTAATTTCTATCTGAAAATCAATAATATTTTCGATAAACTTTGGGCGGAGCATACAGATGTCATCTGGAGCGACCATACGCCGGGAACATGGTATTCCATGCCAGGGCGCACATGGCTGTTCGGCGTGAAGATGGAAGTGTAAGGCATAGATCGTTGTAGTGGAGAAAAGGCGGGATAATGATGAAATATGTGTATGGCAGAAAAAAGTGGCTGGCAGCCGGTATAGCAGCATTGCTTATTAGCGGCACCGGAGCAGTTTCGGATGTGCTGGCGGCGCCGGTTTATACTTCCGGAATCACGACCAAGGCAAAAAAAGATAAGGCAACTTTCGGAAGTGCCTATAAAGTGGAAAACGGTGTTAATAAGTATAACTTGGAAGACGGATCAAAAATCAGTATCCACGGCACTTATCACGCTGAGGGTATTACGCCGGGGAAAGGAACGACATCCGTTGTCACCGTGGGTGACGGGACAGGAACGCTGTCCATTGATACTTCCAGCAGCGAAGCAGGAAATTCGCAGGGGGCGGGGATTCTCGCATCTGACGGGAGCCGGCTGACCATAAACGGGAACCTGCAGATTAAGACTTACGGAGGCAGCTGTTTTGCCGACGGTATTTACATGATGCGTGCCGGCACCGGTACGGGGGCCAAAGCGAACATTACTGTCAATGGCAACGTATATATAGGGGATCCAGCAGCCGTTGGAGAACCTCCGGATTCCTCTTCCCGGGACGCGAAATGGGGAGTCAATGCGGCGGAAATACATGGCGGTTACGGGCCGGACGGCCATGTTCCGGGATGGGCGGATGAATATACCGGTGCCCGCTGGCAGCCGACCGGGGTCGATGTGGATATGTCGGACGGCAGCTCCATTGATCTCAACGGCGATGTGTACTTGGCTGTCCGCGGAGCTGCCATGAAGACAGATCCTTATTATAAATCTGCCGGCATGGATGACTATGATATCGCCGTTATTAATGCCAATAAGGGGAATGTGACCATAGTGACGCCATCAAGCACGGGAGAAAGTTTTTATTCCCTTGCCAGTTACGGCGGCACTATCAATGTGAATATGGCAGGAGCGGATGCGGCTTCCCATAAAGTGAATATCAAGGGGAATATCATTGCCATGCGGGATGATAAAGACCACAACGGACAGCCTTACTTTTTCCAGAACGGCCGTATCAATCTGGCTTTGGCAAACAGTGATTCCCAATGGATCGGTGTGGTGGACAACAGCGGATCTGATCAGGCAGGAGAAGTAAATCTCTGGCTGCAGAATGGAGCCGTATGGAAACACAGCTCTCCATCGCGGACCAATGGGCTTCAGGTAGAAAAAATGCCCCAACCGAGCGTATTCCACTATGGGAAATATGACGGAGTATCCCATGTGAACCAGTTGGTGGGCGGAAACTCCGCCGATAAGGCAGGCATCATTTATCCTGAAGAAGTATCGGAAATCCACGTGACGAATTATAGCGGACATGTCAAAGTTATTTATACTCACGAGGGAGATGGCAGTACGACCGCATCTTACCGCGGAGGTGATTTCCGGATAAAGAAAGCAGCTGCCGGTTCGGGAATTGTGGTATCCACTAATAACGCAGGTATTGATATGAATAATGATGATGCTGTATGGAAAGCATTGAACGCGGTGGCGGGGAAGATATATTATGAGGGATCCGTGGACGGCGAGAGTAATCTGGCGGGTAAGGCAGAAATCGCGGAAGGGCTGACCGCGTCATCAGCATCTGCCAAATTAGCGGATATGAAGTATAAGAAAGACAACCACGGGCAGGGATATGTAGAAAAAGGATCAGCACCGAACCCGAATCCGAATCCAAACCCGAATCCGAATCCAAACCCGAATCCGAATCCGAATCCGAACCCGAATCCGAATCCGAATCCGAATCCGAACCCACCGACACCGCCGGTTCCACCGATTGTCCATGGGGATAATGAGACGGCGCTGATGAAAGGCGGACGCAGCGTATTGACCGGTTCCTCTTTGGAGTGGAGAGATAACGCTATGCAGGGAATGCTCCGTTTGGACATGCTCCGCTATCGAAACGGCATGGAAGGCGCATGGGGACGGGTTTATGGCGGAAGATGGAAGTATGATGGAAACGATATCGGGATAAAAGAAAACTATTGGGCAGGCGAAGCCGGGTATGACCGCCGTTACCCCAATAACTGGCGTGCCGGCATATCTCTGGATTACAGGGATGGAAAGGGCAAATATGATTTTGGCGGCAGAGGCGACAGCAAATTATATGCCCTTTCGCTCTACGGTTCAAAAGATCTCGGCCGGGGAGCCTTTGTGGATATGATCGTCAAAGGCGGGTATATAAAGAATGAATTTACCCTGTATGACAGAGGGGGGAATCAGTTTACCGGATCATCTGCTGCCAGAGGTTACAGCGTGGCAGGGAGATATGGAAAGCGTTTCGGTATGGGAGATTTCTACTGGCAGCCGCAGATCCAGTTTACTTGGGCGCATTTGGAGCCTGATGAATACGATGTTTCCAATAAAAATGCCGTCATGACAGTAAAGGGGCAATCTTTTGACAGTTATGTGGCGAGAGCAGGCGTTGAAGCGGGACGTGCCGGTTCTTTCGGAGATTTATACATGAGGGCGGACATTGCCCATGAATTCGGCGGCAGGATTAAAGCATCCTATTACGCTGCTGACGGAGGCACCAAGGAAACCAGCTATGACTTGAAAGACACTTGGGCGGAACTGACAATAGGCGGCACATATAATCTGTCACCTGTAAGTCGTATTTATATAGATGTGACAAGGGGATTTGGTGGAGACTGGAAACGGGAGTGGCAGCTGAATGCCGGTTTCCGGTGCGAGTTCTGAGAAAGGCGGTGCGGAAATAGTATGGCAGAACGGCAGGCATCATAACGGTTCCGGCCGGAGATAATCCTCTATGGCAGAGAAGCGGGGATAGAAGCAGTGCATATATTTCATATTTTCTGATGAATGGAAAAACGGAGGAGCAGGTTATGAAAGAGTATTCAAAATGGAAATCGGGGAAACGGTTTCTGACGGCGGCAGTTACGTTGTCATTACTTGGCAGTCTTGGTTTGTATCATGATGTTCGTGCTGATTTCTTAGAAGACATGGAAAAGAAGTATCCTGATGCGATACAGCTTACAAATGGTATTACCGGGGAGAAAGATAAAGATGACATTTATGTAAATCGAAAGATTTTAAAGGATAATGGGGAAAATTATCTGTTTACTACAGATGCAATAATTAATACCGCTAATGGTATAAAGATAGGAGATTTAAGCCATCCTGTAAATATTGATGCATCGGGACAGACTTTAATTTTTAATGCGGAAAGAAATAATAAGAAATTAGAGCTTCATGCGATTGAGATAGAGTCATTGCAGGGGACTACGATTACTGCAAAAAAGATATTTATTAATGCAGGGAATACGAAAAGTCGCGCTGAAGGAATCCGTGTAGGCGGACAGAACGGAACGAATAAGGATACGCCGTACAAGCTGACGATTAATGGGGATATGGATATCAGGGCTCATGGCGCTAATTACGGCCTGGGCATGTATCTGTGCGGCAATGCGGAAACCACTGTCAATGGGAACGTAACCATGAATACCCATGATGAAAAGAACCCCTGGGCGGTCTATGTGGAAGATGACGGCGGTTTCAGCTATTATGGCGGCTCTGCCATCTATGCCGGAAATAATTACACACTCCAGATGGGACCGAAGCTGACCGTTAACGGACTGGTGGATCTGAAGGTGAATGCCAACGGCGTATTTGCCAATGGCGGCCATTCGGATATTTATTTCAAGGGCGGAAATATAGAAATCAATAAAGATAATACCAAGGGGTATTACGCACTGCTGGCGGAGTGCGCCACCACCACGATGAATATGGAGCGGGACGAAAATAAGGTGCCTGTCAGAGCCGGTAATTCCAAAGTTACGATCAAAGGAAATGTAGGCGCATCTGCCGGCGCGATCAATGTGAATGAGCCGGAGCCTTATACCCGCGTCAATCTGGGGCTGGCTACGCCCGATTCCAGCTGGACGGGGGTCGCATACAATGCGTTTAAAGATGAAGGCAATGACGCCGGTGGCAAGAAATTTTTTGGGGAAATTAATCTGTGGCTGCAGAACGGCGCTTCCTGGACGAATGAGGCCTGGGGCGAACCGCCTGATGCTTATTTCGGAGAGGATTTTTCGGAAAGCCATTTGAAACGGCTGGTCGGCGGGGAAAGCGCCGATAAGGCGGGACATATTTTCCAGAAACCCGGAGAGGATGAAGACAGCGAAGGCATCAATATCCGCGTAGACGATTATAAGGGATTCACCAATATATACTATGGTCATAAAGAAGAGAAACCCACGGATATCCTCGGCGGGACTTTTACCGTGACTAAAGCGCAGCCCGGATCGGGAATCAATCTGATTACCGACAGCAAGGGACTGAATGTGGATTCATCCAAAGCAGCAGATAAGAATCTGGCCAGCGAGACGCTGAACGCGCTGGCGAATAAGCTGTTTTATACTGCGTATAAAAATGGGGAAACCAATCTTGCCGGTAAAGTGGAAATTGCCGAGGGGCTGACGGCTTCCAGCCTGTCCAAACGTATGGAAGATGTGACTTTCAAAAAAGAAGACGGACAGGGGCAGTATCTCTATACACCGGCGCAAGATGAGATTGTCGGGCCAATTACCGGGCCGGAAAAAGAAACGGCTGACCGCAATGCAAAAGGCACTGCGCCGAATGCAAAGCAGGGAAATGTGGTCAGCGGTATGTACAATGAGTCCACACCTACGACGAAGACCAATCCGATGATTGTGGATATGAATGGATTCAATTTAAATGTGGCGGCAGAAAGCGACAATAAGATTGCTGATGCCGTTTATGTGGGAAATAATGATTATATTACTGTAAAAAATGATGCGGGAAAGAAAATCGGCATCACTTCCACCAATACAAATACCCGTGCTGCCAACGGCATTTTCCTTGAGGGGAATTCCCATCTGAATATAACGGGACCGGTGGAGATTGCCAAGGTGCATACCAAAGGCAGTTCCGCCGCAGGTATTGCGTTCCAGGGCAGCGGAAGTGAAGCGGTGATTGACGGTTCCCTTACCATTTCAAATGTGGACGGTGATAAAGCGGAGAAGCAGGGACGGTATATCGGCGTATCCGGGATCCGGATGACCGGCGATAATACTTCCATGACCGTTACGGGACCGGTGAATATTTCCGGTTTTAAAGGATCGGCATTGCATACTGCGGGCGCGGACAGTGTAATTTCTGTCGGCGGCGGTACTATTTCTACAGCAGCGGATGCGGATAAATCCCATAATTTCTATGCGGCCCGTGTGGAAAAAGGAACGGTCAATATCAACATGAAAAATGGTGCGCCAGGAAGCGCAAGAACCAATATTATCGGGGATATGTATGTTACAGGGCAGTATGGAAAGAAAGTTATTGAGTACAGCGGAGGCCAGCTGGCAGATTGGCAGCACAGAGGAAATCTTCATGTGGCGCTGACAGATAAGGATTCGTCCTGGACCGGTGTGGCAGCGTATGAACAGTACAATGATAATTACGGCAGCGGCGGGAATACGATGCATGATATCGGGAATTTTGATCTGTATCTGCAAAACGGGGCCACCTGGACGAATGAGCAGCAGTCTCATGTGACTACTACGACGCTTGCCGGTAAGAATCCTGTCTATAACGGCAGCTATTTAATGAAGCTTCATGGCGGCAGTGACGCAGTGCATAAAGGGTATATTTATCAGAAAGACAGCAAGCCCATTACTGTAGATAATTACAGCGGACACACTCTTGTTTTCTATGACCATACTGGAGACGGTTCTGCCGCTGAAAATTACAGCGCCGGTGATTTCAGAATCAAGACAGCGGAAGAAGGATCTTCCATCACGCTGCGCACAGGTGCAGGCGGAATCAATACGGCCGATAAAACGGCGGCGGGAAAAGCGCTGAACAGTTTAGCAAATAAGCTCTACTATATGTCTTATGCGCAAGGTGACACAAAGCTGAAAGGCACTGTGGAAATTGCGGAAGGGTTGACTTCCTCTTCTGTTTCAGCAAGTGGGGATATTGCTTTCAGGACAGATACGGCTGCTGACAAGAACGGACAGGGCACCTATGTATATGAACCGGAAGAGCCTTTGGACGGGCCGATCATCAAAGACAGACTGCTGAAAGGCGAAACTACGGTCACTGCTGATGACACCCATGCTGAAGATGGATATGTCAGTGCAGCTTACAACGGCGATGATTCAATCACCGTGGACATGGCAAATCATGGACTCCGTCTGGAAGCGGCTTCTTCCGCATCTGCAAAGGCGGCGGCTGTCCGTGTCGGAAAAGGGACGGACGGCAACAAGAAGAGCATCAGTTTCATCAATATGGAGAAAAACAAACCGCTGGTTATTTCTGCAGATCAGACGAATGGAAGAGAAGCTACAGGTATTTATGTTTCCGAGAACGGTAAGCTTTCCGTCGCCGGGGATGTAGTGATTGATAAGGTGTCTACTTCAGGCAGAATGGCGTACGGCGTGGCAAACCGCGGACCTAATGCGGAACTTATCATTAAAGGCGGGCTGAAAATAGCCGGTACAGGTGCCGATGAATGGAGAACGGTAAAAGCTGCCAAGGATACAACGGGTATATCGGTAACTGCCATTGCCAATATCGGGAATAATGCCAAATTAACTATTGAAGGGCCGCTGGACGTAAAAATTCAGGGGACTGCCATCAATTCTACCGCTAAAGGCGGCGTTATGCGCCTTGGCAGCGGCAGGATTCTGACGCCTATGGATGAACATGCCCAGGGGAATTCAAAGCTTGTTAAGGGCGTGAACGGTACTGTTTTCATTAATATGAATGAGGACGGAACGGCTGCCAAAGCTGAAGACACTGTGCTTCAGGGAAATATTTACACCGAAAGAAGATCAGGGTCTAAGGCCGTTGTAAATGTAGGGCTGGCAAGCAAGAATTCTTCATGGACAGGTGTAACCGATTATAACAGGAGTTTTTCCAGCGATGCCGGCGAGGTCAATCTGTATCTGAGCCATGATGCGGTTTGGAATAATAAGAAGACTGCTTCCGTGACGGGCTCTTACATGGGCAGCCATATAGATTATTTCAAAGGCGGCAGTGATGCGGCCCACGCGGGTATTATCAGACAGAACGACGACAGGGACATCAATATAGATCATTACAGCGGTCATGCAATCCTTGTCTATGACCATAAAGCGGAAAAGCCAAAAGAGATGATTGGCGGCAGGACGCTGATAAAAAAAGCGGAACCGGGATCTGTTGTCAGAATGGTAACCGGGAACGGCGGTCTGAATACCAATTCCAACAAGGCGGCCGATAAGAATCTGGTCAGTGAAACTCTGAACGCTTTGGCGAATAAGCTTTACTATACCGGTTATAACAATGCGGCAATCAAAGATAATCTGAAAGGTACCGTAGAAATTGCGGAAGGCCTGACGGCAAGTTCCGCATCGGTTGCCATCGTATCGGGAAATATGAGCTTCCAGGATGTCACGGGCAGAGGTGAATATAAATTTACCCCCGCAGAAGATGACCCTCATGGACAGACTACGTCTGATTTCGGTACCCCTATCACCGGAGAAGCCGATAAGGATCAGGAGTATGTCAAAGCCAATGTGCTGAAAGATGACGTGTATACTTTTACCAATGCGGTGAATACGGTCACTGTCGATGACGGAGATACCACGACAGAAGATCTTGGCTACCATAAGGCTGTGGCCGCCGTGGTGGGGATCAATAAGGATATTACGATTCATGCGGCAGATAAGAGTCTGAAACTGAATGCGGAGAATAAGACAGAACGCAACAGTGCTGTAGGCATGTACACGAAGAAAAAGATTGACGCTGTGGCAAAAGATATTTCCATCGATACCAAATCTTCTGTGGGTGATGTATACGGTATATATATCCATGAAGGCGGAAAGGCAGACATTGCCGGCAATGTGTCTATCCTGGCCAAACAGGGCGGAGACGGTTTTGCGAATGGAATCAAACTGTATAACGGCGGTTCCGCGCTGACCATTAACGGTAACCTGGCTATGAAAGGCACGGGAAGCGGAAATGATGCCTATGGTGTTTCTGCGGCTCAAAAGGGCGGGTATGGCAGCATAAAGACATATCTGGCAACAGGTATCAATATCTATGATAAAGACGGTGCTTCGTTCACCTTAAACGGCAACGTGGATATGGCGGTCAAAGGTGTCGGCGTAGATATGCGCGGCAGTGAGAAAAATACGGTAACCATTGCCGGAGGCACAATCCTTACGCCGGATGACAGGGAGGAAGCCAGCTATATAGCTGTGGCTGCTACTTCAGGTACCTTTACCATGGGGATGAATGATGCGAAAACAGGATCCAATGGAAAGGATGTCATTGTGCAGGGCACAATTTCTTTAGGAGCTGGGGGAACTGTTAATCTGGGTCTGGGCAGCAGTAAATCCCGGTGGACAGGTGTCTCTGATAATGAAGACGAGCGTCCTGTGAATCTGTATCTGTCGGACGGAGGAATATGGGAAAACCGACAGACGGCGAAAGACCAGTATGGTTTGTTTGCAGGCAGCCGCGTGACAAAAGTGGCAGGAGGCACCACGCCGGCTAAGGCAGGTGTAATTGCCCAGAAAGACAGTAATCCCATTACTATTGATCATTACAGCGGACACACTATTCTTGTTTATGATCACGAGGCATCGTCTCCTGCAACAATGATCGGCGGAGATACGATAATTGCTAATGCGGAAGCCGGTTCCGGTATTACGATGCGTACCAACAGCAGGGGATTGGATACAAATTCTGGCAAGGCAAAAGATAAGAATTTGGTAAATGCCACCCTTAATGCACTGGCGAATAAACTGTTTTATACTGCGTATAAAAATGGAGAAACCAATCTTACGGGTAAAGTAGAAATTGCTGAAGGATTGACAACATCCGCCGTGGCAAAGAAGACAGGCAATATATCTTTCAAGAACGGGACCGGTCAGGGTGAGTACATCTATACGCCCGAAGAAGATCCGAGCGGTGACATTATTGATGCAAATGGTCCGATTACTTTCGATTATAAGAAGGATTCCAAGGTATTCGGCAGATCTGTCAGTCAGATAGGCGGAAATAGCAAGAACCTGGCTTATAACTTTGCAGGAAAGACAGTCAATATTACCACCGGCGGCAGTGATTGGGCGCCGATAGGAATGACGCCGAATGTAAAAGCGGTTATTAACGCGAAACAGTTGAACCTGAAGACACCGGAAGCCGGTATGATGGGAACTTATGGAATCTATCTGGAAGACGGAGATGATATTACTGTCAATTCCGATGTGAATATGACCGTCAACGGCGGTGCATATATGGTAGATGGTATTTTTATGGGGCATATGGGGGCGGCAGAAGCGGCAAAGACCAAACTGACCATCAATGGCAATGTCACCATGCGCGGTACCGGAAATGACCAGTCTTCCGATGATTTCTGGGGTATTAAGGGTACCGGAGAAGACGGCGGCTATCCTACCTATATGGGAAGCCGCTGGGCGCCGGAAGGAATTTATCTTGGCAAAGAAGGTGGCAGTTCCATCACGATCAACGGCAATGTAGATATGGCAGTCAAAGGGAACGGCGCGGTAACGGATGCTTATTATAAAGTCGCAGGGCAGAATTCATTGGATAATGTTCTTACCTTGAATGGCGATGTCAATATTATCACGCCGAAGAGTAGAGAACGGGGATTCCTGGCATTGGGTGCTTTTGGCGGTACTGTTAATGTGAATGTAAAGACTGAAACGGATGCCGGCGGCAAAGTCAAAGTGACCGGAGCCTCCGACCATAAAGTGAATCTGGTGGGGAATCTCTATGCATCGAAAGATGATGGAAATGGAGATAATACATACTATTTCCGTGATGGTGCCATTAATCTGGGGTTGACGACGTCTGATTCCACCTGGAGCGGTGTTGTATCGAATACGAATAAAAATACGCCTACCGGAAAATCACAGCAGGGAGATATCAACCTGTGGCTCCAGAATGGTGCGACCTGGAATCATGAAGCGGTTTCCCGCGCCGATGCCGTTTATGCGGCAGGAAATAACGGGAAAACGACGCTTCCGAGTCCGTCAAACGGATTGTACGGGGCTTATGACGGTATTTCTCATCTGACAACCCTGACCGGCGGAAAAGACGCGGATCATGCGGGGCTCATCGCTATGAAGGACAAGGCAGATGTGGAAGTCGGCACATACAGCGGTTTCAGCCGCATTTACTATAACCATGAAAATAGCACGCCAAAACAAATGATCGGCGGCGATTTCAAGGTATCCAAGGCATTGGATGGTTCCCGTATTACATTGATGACGGGGAGCAACGGATTGGATACGTCTTCAACTAAAGCGGCGGATAAGAATCTGGTCAGTGAAACTTTGAATGCTCTGGCAGGAAAGCTCTATTACTTGGCAAAGGATGGAAAACTTTCTGCCAAGGCAGCTTTGGCGGAAGGGCTGACTGCATCGGAAGCTTCTCTTGATTTGAAGAATGTGACGTTCAAGGAATCCAATGGTCAGGGGCAGTACCTCTATACACCGGCTTCGGATATTCCTGAAGAACAGACAGAAACAGCATTTACCGATACTATCACCGGCGTAAAGGCGAAGGACATGAAATATGTCAATACCGGTGTGCGTAAAGAAGACGGTACATACAAATTTACAAAGGATTCTGAAATTACTGTTGCCGCAGGCGGACCTGCAGTAAAAGTAGAAGAAGATGTCATTATCCGGGCTGATGGAAAAACGCTGAAAATGAAGACGGTGGAAGGCAGCGGTACAGTCTACGGAATCAACCAGTCTACTGCGAAGAAAGCAGAAATCACCGCGAAGAACCTGGATGTAGAAGTGACAAGCACATCCCGTGCTGAAGGCATCCATATGGCAAACAGCAATGCAGCTATTCGGCCCGAAATGACGATTAATGGAAATGTCAATCTGAAAGTAAGCGGAACAGCCAATACGCTGGGTGCTTATATCCAGGGAAACAGCAGATTGACAGTTAATGGAAATGTGACAGCCGATGTGGACGGACACAATGGCGGCTTTAGTTATTATGGGGCAACCGGACTATACTCCACCAGTAATATGGGGCCCAATTCTATGGGAGCTGATATCACAGTCAACGGAAATGTAGACCTGAAAGGCAAAGCCCATGGTATTTTTGCCAATGCCGGCGGCAGCAAAGTGACAGTCAACGGCGGCGGCAGCATTGAAGTGGACAAGGCATCGACAAATCCCTATGCGGCTATCCGTGCAGAAGACGGTATTGTCAACATGAATGTCAAGCTTGACAGCAGCGGAAATGCCGTAGGAAGCCTTGACAAGAAAGTCAATATTAAGGGAAATCTGGCGGTAACGACCGGTGCGGTTAATGCTGTGGATAAGAGAGGCACTTTGTCACAGATTAATCTGGGACTGACGACAGCCGACTCGACACTTCACGGCGTTGTGTATAATGCATTCCCCGATGAAGGGAAGAAAGCAGGAGAGTTGACCTTCAAAGGCGAAGCCAATCTGTTCCTTGCCAACGGTGCCGCATGGACGAATGAAAAGTATGGTGATACCGGAACATCCTGGGGCGGCAAAAACTTCGAAGGCAGCCATCTGACAAAGCTTGCCGGCGGAGCAAGTGCAGCCAAGGCAGGACAGATCTTCCAGAAAGACACAGGCAATATCACCGTAGATAACTATAGCGGTTACACGGATGTATATTATGCGCACGAAGAAACGGCGCCGAAAACCATGATCGGCGGAGATTTCATTATACGGAAAGCGGCGTCCGGTTCCGGCATTTCCCTCATTACGGATAATAAAGGGCTGAATACATCCTCTGAGGCATCTGCAGATAAGAATCTGGTCAGCGAAACGCTGAACGCTCTTGCGAACAAACTCTTCTATAAGGCATATGCAGATGGAGAACACAATCTGACCGGTTTTGTAAAAATTGCGGAAGGGCTGACCAGTTCTGAAGCGGTTCTCAAAACAGGGAATATTACCTTTAAGAAGGATAACGGTCAGGGGCAGTATCTCTATGAAACCTCTTATCCGAATGAACAGATCACAGATCCGATTAATAAGACTATCGACGGCAGTGCCGCTTCTGAACAGGCCTACAAAGAAGCCGGCGTTTATAAATCGGATACAGATACCTATCAATTTACAAAGAATCCGGCTACCATCAACGGAGATTCCGGTGCGGCTGTCGATGCAGGCACGAAGGATATCCATGTGAACAGCGGAGCAAATACGCTGAATCTCAATGGCGGAAATACCGGCGTCGGTGTCAAAGCGGAAGGCGGAAAAACCGCTGATATTAAAGGCAACGCGAATATTACAGGACAGACTGGTGTGCTTGCTGACGGTGCGGGAAGTAAAGTACTCCTTTCCGGAAATTCTAATATTACTGCCGGAGGAGATGGCATCGTAGCCTCTGGAGGCAGCATCGTGGAAGCAGCAGGTACAACCAATGTGACGGCAGGAGCCGGCGGTAAAGCTGTTCGTGCGGGCGGCGGATCTTCAGTAAGTCTTCAGGATGGCAAACTGAAAGGAGATGTGGAAGCCGATAACGGTACAGTTTCCCTCCATGGTGCGGAAACAGAAGGCAATGCTACTGCAGCGGCGGGAGGCAGTATCAATCTGACCGGAGGCAGCGTGGCAGGACAGGTAACGGCCAAAGATGGAAACAGCCAAGCCATCGTCAAAAATGCTACGGTGAAGGATCTTATCGGATCCCATGACGGTACGGCATCTATAACCGGCGGCATAGTCACCGGAACCGTATCAGCTGATGACGGTACTGTTAAAGCGGAGAATACAAAAGTAAATGAATCCGTTAATGCTAAAAACGGCGGTACCGTGGAATTAAAACAAGGCAGTGCAGGCAGTCTTGCCTCAGAAGGTGGACGGATTACTGCAAACGGGACAGCCGTGAAAGGTGATGCTTCTGCCAATGCGGGCGGAACGGTAGAAATGACCGGCGGCAGCGTAGACGGTGCGGCGACAGCGGATAATGGAACGATTGAAACAGAAAATACGGATGTTGCAAATGGCGCATCTGCGCTTAACGGCGGAAAACTTAAACTGAGAAATGGAACCGTTTCCGGCGGGATCAAAACGGATGCCGCGTCTGCATCTGATGTTGTTATGGATCGGGCCGGAGCATCCTTGCAAGGCGATGTATCCGGTGAAGGCAAGACGAACGTAACTCTTTCTAATGGCGGAAACTGGAAAGGAAACAGCGCCGGCAGCGGAGAAACGAAAGTTAAAGTAGAAAGCGGCGGTACCTGGACAGGTGCCAGCATGAACGGTGATACGGATATCGATCTGGAAGGCAAATGGCAGCAGACCGGCAAGAGTAAGGTTCGCAAGCTTATTTCCAACAACGGCGTTCTTGATAAGACGGCTCCGGAAAGCGGAAATACGGATATAGGGCAGCTTAGTGGCAGCTTATCTCTCATTTATGCCCATGACAAAACGAATCCGACAAAGGTACTTGGCGGCGGCACTTTCATTGCGGCAGCGGATGCCGGTTCCACGGTGGACATGATTACCGATAATGCCGGACTGGATACAAATTCGGACAAAGCGGCTGATAAGAATAAAGTCAGCGAAGTGCTGAATGCGATGGCAGGCAAGCTGCAGTATACCGGATATCAAAATGGAGAAAGGAATCTGAAAGGCAAGCTGAGAATTGCCGAAGGTCTGACTTCCAGCAGTGCCGGTCTGAGAACAGAATCATTGAGCTTTAAGGGAGATGGACAGGGATACTTTGATTACACACCTGCCAAGCCGGATAAGCCGGAAATTGAAACCGGGGATTACGAAACTTCTATCATGAGCAGTACCAGAAGCGCTCTGACCTCCTCTATCCTTGTATGGCGGAATGACATGAATGATATGTATAAGCGCATGGGAGATCTCAGAATCGGTGCGGAAAGCGGTTTGTGGGCAAGAGCCTACGGCGGCCGGATCAGTTATGACGCCAACAATGCGTATATGAAGGACAGCTACTGGGCGGCCCAGGTGGGTATGGATAAACGTCTGGCATCAGGCTGGCATGTAGGCGGCGCTTTCGGATACACTGACGGCAGCGCAACATACAGATATGGTGGAAAAGGCGATCCGAAACTGTACACATTGGCGGCCTATGCAACCCGAGTGTCGGAAGATGGACAGTATGTGGATGTCATTGCGAAAGCAGGAAAACTTTCCAATAAGTTCACTGCCTACAACAAATACAGCGCACCGGCGCTCAGGAATTATGTAGAAGGCAAGTATGATACATACGGATATGGCATCAGTGCTGAGTATGGCAAAAAGATTCGTATGGGCAAAGGCTTTGTAACGCCGCAGGCGGAACTGACATGGAGCCGTCTGTCATCGGACAGCTTTGATGCAGCGGCGCCTACCGGTGAAAGCATGCGTGTCAGCCAGTCATCAGTCAACAGTTTAGTCGGACGCCTGGGTGTAGTTGCCGGAGTAGAAAGTAACAAAGGCAATTTCTATGCTAAGGCAAATCTGTTCCACGAATTTGACGGAGACGGCCATATCCTGTTCACTGAACCCGGAAAGACAGGCAAGCGCTCCTCGTTCAGCCTTAAGGATACCTGGGTGGAAATTGCACTGGGCGGCAACTACTATTTGAGCCCGAGAAGCATGATTTATGCAGATTTCACCAAGAGCTTTGGCGGAGATTACAAGGTAGACTGGAGAATCAATGCAGGAATTCGCTTCAGCTTCTGAGCATGATGTCAACTTCCAAAAGGGGAATGAAACAAGATTTTGTCATGAGAACTGAATAATAAAAAGAAAAAATAAAGGACTGCTTTCCTGGGGACAGGACGGCAGTCCTTTATACTTGGGAGATAATTAGATAAGTATGCGAAACAGAGCAAGTTAACATTGTATTTGAAAAGGATTTATAAAAAATAATTAAAATTACCAATTGGAATATCATTTATTGTTGATATGTGAAAAGTAATATAGTATAATTTACACGATGAGATTGGATGATCATTTGGAATTATGAGATGTAAATAGCTATTTCTTAATAAATAATGATTATCCAATAATTTAATACTATTATGAGGACAAAAGCTGAAGAGCTCATGTGGGGAATCCGGTGAGACTCCGGAACTGGCCCGCAACTGTATGGGGAATTGTGTCATAGTAAGTCTTTCACAGAGATATGACAGAATGAGGAACTAAGTCAGGGTGCCACTTTGTTTTCTGATTTTCTAATGACTTGCGAGGCATAAGGCTAGATGCATAAGAAAGCCGGATATGGGAAATCCGGTTCAGATTTAGAATTATGAAATCTGTGCATCTTTTTATTGTCTCGTTTTTTTGTTGCGTTTAATGGAGTGGATGAAAGGGAGTGCCGAGTATGGATAATTTGAAATACTTTTTGGAGTGAATCCAGTTCATGTGACACGGGTTTCATGACCGCGGCAAGCGGTTCAGATCCGGATGGGTATGTTTTAGAAGAGGATGAATTGCCTGCTGTCGGGCAAGGCTGGGGTGCTAATCGAGTATCCGGCAGAGAGTTTATGTTTGCAAAATCGGGAGGAATTATGAAACGGAATAAGGTAAGTAAATTACAGATGAGGCGGCTGGCTGCCGGTGTTACAATTGCGCTGCTGACGGGTACATGCCAGGTGATGGCAGATCAGTCTACAAATCCGATCAGTGAAAGTGAAGTATTTACTGCAGACCGTCTGGCACAGGTCGTTAATAAAAATAACATGCCTAAAGAAAGATTCAAATCCGTCGCAGCAGGTATTTTAGGATATACGCATGATAAGGCCTCAATTAAGACGATTAATATTGATATGGCGGGTCATGACCTGACGCTCGATTTGACGAAAGTTGCCGATTTGGGGGCTGATTATTCAGCATACGGGATCAAGGCGAATAATAAGACAACTATCGTGGTTGACAGCAATAAAACCAATCCGGGGAAAAACGGTACGATTACCATCAAGGCGAAAACGCTGTGGTCTCCCTCAGGAGACAGCGGCAGCAAGTATACTGCTGCACATGGTATCGCAGTGGGCAATTTTAGCCAGAGATTTAATAAAAAAGTAAGTGAAGACCTGGTGAAGACGACGATCAATGCTGATGTAGTGATTGAAGAATTGCGCGGCGGTTCTATCAAAACGACAGGCATTTCGTCTATGGACTGTTCTGATTTAGCGATTAATGGAAGATTCACAATCAAGCCGGGCGCAATTAGCCTTATGCAATGGAATCGGGGCGATCAGTCAAAAACTTATGGCATATATATGATTGGAAGCAATAATACTATTTCTATTACTTCAGCGGATATTGATGATTCAAAGAATGGGTCACTTTCTGACCTGATTAAAACGGACGAATCGCTTTGGGGCGGCAAAACAGAGAAGAATGTTCTTCGTATTGGCGGCGGTACGCTCAAAGTCAAAGAGAATCAGAAAGAACGGTATCTTATCAGCGCCGCGAAAGGATTCCGGACATTTATCAATGTGAATCAGGACGGAAGCGCAATCGGGACATCAAAAGCAGATTTGCAGGGGACGATTCGCATGGATGCTGGGTCAGAAGCTTATGTTGGTCTTACTGCCGGATCGAAATGGGTCGGCGGAACACAGGCAGATACAAAAGGAAAGGTGAATCTTTTTCTTTCAGAAGGTGGTGAATGGAACACGCTGAATGCGGGACAGGGCAGCCGTGTAACCAGGTTTGCCGGTGATGCAAAAGGCGGTGCAATTTATCAAAAAGATGCGGGACAGCTTGTAATTGAAAATTACAGCGGCGCGGGAAAAATCTATTACGCCCATGAGAATGCAGGAACAAAGGCAGAAGACTACAAGGCGGGAGACACCCATATCGGATCCGCGGCAGAAGGATCACGCATTACAGTAGTTACAGATAATAAAGGAATTGTTGATACAGATAAAGACCAAGTGTATAAGGCTTTAAATGCTTTGGCGGGAAAACTGTATTACGATGCTTATAAAAACGGAGAAAAGAAGCTGGCGGGACAGGCAGAGATAGCCGAAGGGCTGACGGCGTCATCTAAAACATTACAAATGAGAGACCTGCTGTTCAAAAAAGAAAACGGACAGGGGTATGTAGAAGATAAACCCGTGCCGCCGGCAAATCTGGATGTAAGTGAACAGATTGTTGAAGATGGTCTGGGATCGGGGAATATGTATTGGATGAATAACGGGTATAAAGATGGTGAGGATGATGATCATCGTTATGTCCTGAAGTCCGATACCACGATCAAGGTTGATTTATCAAATCCCAAGACTCTGACATACGGGGGAAATCAAGGTGCCAATGTAGCAAATATCATATGGGGAGATCCGGATTATACAGCGGATGGCTTTATTGATATGAACGGACATAAGCTGACCTTGATTTCTGAGGCAAATCATTTAAGGCATTATGCGTCGGGAATTTTGTCACATGGCGGTGATCTGGAAATAAAGAACGCGGCAGGTATAGATATTGACATACATGGCGATAAAAATGCAAAGAGCGGTATTTATGTCTGGGGACAGGGCAGAAATGGAGCGAGCCTCACTATATCTAATGATAATCAAGCGGAACATGTTGTGAAGATACGTAATACGGCAGCGGAAAAAGACGCAGCTATACTTGTGGACGGCAGGAGCGTAAAGGATGGCGGAAGTGCAAAGCTTGTTATAAAAGGTTTGGTAGATGTTGAGAATGATGATGTCAGCGTAATTCAGGCAAATAAGGGCGATGTGTCAATCGGCGGCGGGAAAATAATAGCCAAAGGGGATAAGGCGTCCAGTTTGAAGATAAATAATGACGGTAAAATCCAGATCAACGGCAATTTGTCGGACAGAAATGTTCTTACGGCAGGAGCAGTCAAACATGATGTACAGATAGAAGGGAATGTACTTGCTCAGAAAGGAAGATTGGGACTGGTTCTGAATACGGACGGGTCCTACATAAAAGGGTTGATAGGAACAGATGCCGGAACAGCTGGTCAAACGTACATGATGCTTTCTGACGGAGCCTCCTGGTACCATGAAGGAAAAGGAGCCCGAACAGACAGCATTAAAGAAAGTAAAATCAAAAACCTTGAGGCTGATGGCGGCAACATTTACCAGAAAAATGAGAAACCGATAACCATTGAGAACTACAAGGGAAATATGAAACTGTTCTATAAGCATGAGAACGCGGGCACGAAGGCGGAAGATTACAAGTCGGGAGATGTACACATCGGATCTGCGGCAGAAGGGTCACGCATTACCGTGGTCACGGATAATAGCGGAATTACCATGACTGATGAAGCCCAGGTATATGAAGTACTGAATGCTCTGGCAGGAAAACTGTATTACGATGCCTACAAGACCGGAGAAGGAAAACTGACCGGACAGGCGACAATAGCCGAAGGACTGACCTCATCCTCCAAAACCTTGGAAATGAAAGACATGCTCTTCAAGAAAGAAAACGGACAGGGATATGTAGAGGGAAAACCCACGCCGCCGCCACTGGTTAATCCGGTACGCCATCAAATCGTGGAAGCGAACTATTTTGCTGAAGAAGCGCGGGATTTCTGGTCTAAAGCGGGAGTTTATGATGGGAAAGGCCACTATAAATTTGATCATGACTTGTCACTGGTAACCCATGCGGAAGATGATCCTGTAACAACAGTAAACGATAATAAGTTCGGAAATATCTACTGGAACGGTGATGTGGTCGGGGATATCGACATGACCGGACACAGGCTGGAACTGAAATCCATTACGGAGCGCCTGCCGAAGAAAAACCCCAATGCAATTACCGTCTACAGCGGTACATTAACAATCAAGAATGTCAACGGAATGTACATCGAATCCGATCCGAAGGGAAGCCTTTACGGACGAGGAATCCTGGTAGCAGGGGTACGCGGTGACGAAAGATGGAAAAGCGGAAGCGGCCATGCAAAGTTAATCATAGAAAATGATGATGATCCGGCACATGCAGTAAAAATCCGTGTAAAAGACACGGGAGAAGATTTCGGCGCTATTGAAGCGCAGAAACATAATGGAAGCGCGCTCGTAGACATTAAAGGACTTGTGGATATTGACTCCAAGATGTGGAGAGCTGTTGAGTCTCACGGGGCAAAAGTATCTATCGGAGGAGGAACAATCAGAGGAACAGATGTCGCATCCTTGGCTGCTTATACAGGCGGCTCGATACTCGTCAATGCAAAGCTGAATGATGAGAATAAGGTAGAAGCTACTTCTGCGACCCGTCCGGTAAAGATTACCGGGGATGTCAGTGCTGAAAGCCGCGGTCATGTCATGCTGGGACTGAACAATAAAGACTCCTTCTTGAAGGGTCTGGTAACCACGGATATATCGGGAATCAATCCGGATACGCAAAAATGGGGAAAGATACCCGGAAAAGTATCTATGGTGCTGGCAAATGGAGCAGTCTGGGAACACAAGCAGGTAGGAGTAGGATACTATCACAAGAAAGGCGCGGATTTCAACTACAAGAACCGTGGTAAGGGAGAATCTATTGACAGCCATGTAACAAGCCTGCGCGCGGACAAAGGCATACTGCTGCAGAATGATCCGCATAAACTGACCATCGATAAATACGAAGGAAACATGAAGCTGGTCTATGAACATGAGAACGCGGGTACGAAGGCGGAAGATTATAAGACAGGAGATGTACACATAAAAGAAGCTGCGAAAAATTCATCAGTTACCATGGTGACGGATAACAGCGGAATTACGATGACTGACGATAAGCAGGTGTACAATGTATTGAATACCCTGGCAGGCAAACTGTACTATGAAGCCTACAAAAACGGAGAAAAGAACCTGAAAGGGCAGGCGACGATTGCGGAAGGGTTGACAGCATCCTCTGCGACGTTGAAGATGGCGGACATGGATTTCCATGAAGCAAGTGGACAAGGATATGCAAAAGAAATAAACCCAAGTCCGAATCCCAATCCCAATCCCAATCCCAATCCCAATCCTAATCCTAATCCTAATCCCAAGCCGAAGCCTCCTATTATTTATGGAAGCAAAGAAACTCAGATGATGAAAGGCGCCAAAACAGCCATGGCATCCACCATCCTTCTGTGGAGGACGAACAATAACGACCTGCAAAGAAGAATGGGAGACATAAGACTGGCCAAAGAAGAAAACGGCATCTGGGCCAGATACCTGGGCGGAAAGAACAAACTGGACAAACAGAACACCTACCTCAAACAAACCTATGACATAGCCCAGGTAGGCTACGACAAGAAAAAAGGAAACTGGACAATCGGGGCGGCCTTGGACTACGGAACAGGAAAAGACATCTACGCGAACGGGACAGGAAAAGAAAAACTGGCAAGCCTTGCCCTGTACGGAACCATGCAGAAAGAAGACGGACAGTACATAGACGTCATCCTGAGAGGAAGCAAAGTAAAGAATGACTACACCGTATACAACGAAATGAACCACCGCCTGGAAGGGAAGTACAGGACAAACGGCCTGTCGCTGAGCATGGAATACGGGAAGCGGATGAAGAAAGAAAACGGCTTCTACATAGACCCGAGCATTGAACTCACCGCAGGGCACTTAGGAGGAAAAGACTATGACGCCGTAAGCGACTATGCAGGGGGGAAGAAAATGCACATCCACCAGGACGGAATAAACAGCGTGATAGGGAGAATCGGACTGGGGATAGGAAAAGAGACAGAAAGAAGCAACCTGTTTGCGAAGATAGCGCTGGCCCATGAATTCGGAGGGAAAGTGAAGAGCATCTTCAGTGCGGAAAACGAACCGACGAGCGGGACAGAAGTAGACCTGAAAGACAGCTGGGTAGACGTAGAAGTAGGAGGAAGCTGGCTGGTGAACAGGAACACCTATCTGTACGGAACCTACACAAGAAACTTCGGGGCTGACGTTTCGAGCAAGTGGAGAATAGACGCAGGCATCCGCTTCAGCTTCTGATATGGACAGAATAATCTTTTGTAAATAGACAGGAAAGCGAAATAATATCAATATTAGGAAAACAGAAGGCCTGCCGGTTTGTTGTCGGCAGACCTCCTCTGTGTTTATAAAAGATGATATGGAATGTGTTTTGTCTGAATTGTGTTGCCAATCATGAAAGCGGTTTTGTGTTTTCGATTATATGAATGATCTACTGTAAGTATGTTATGCATGTTTATGTTTTATTTTCAGTATGTACAGAAAAGAGGAGAAATAATGAGATCCAGAATAAGTAAAACTTGGCCGTGTCATTTAAAGAGAGCAGTGCTCCTGAGTCTCTTGTCGGGATTGTTTATCTTGCCTTCCCAGATAAATGCGGAAACATCGGGCGAAGAATATAAGGATCATCAGATTGCTGAAGCCGATTGGGATGGTGCGAAAGCAGAGCAGGATTTTTGGTCGGGAAAAGGCATCCGAAACGGTTCTGATTATACATTTAATAAAAATACCATTATATCAACCGAATTGAGCAAGGGAAGTCTTGTTTTTCATAAGACAGATCCGGGTATTATGGATCAACTTTATGCTTTTGGCGCTTTGGTCTGGGGAAGCAGCAAAACCGGAACTGTCAACATGAATGGGCATGATTTGTCCCTGCGTGCAGGGAAAGGTGATTTACATAGAATCGGAGGATCTTTCCAATGGGGTGGCAGAGGATCCGCCGGGTTATTTGTGCGCAGCGGCAATCTGGCGATGAAAAATCTGGGAAGTTTGTCTGTCAGCGGTGTTGATTATGGCATATACTTGTTTGCGGAACGGTCTGATGATGAAGCAGCTAATTCCAATTTATGGATTAGAAATGGAGGAAGTGCTGACCATGCGGTTAAGATACGGTCTGAGGGGAAAGGAATCTATCTTCAAAGCACTCCCGGAGCGGCTCGTCTTACCGTAGACGGAGACGTCGATATAGAAGCGCCTTCCGGTATAGTTGTTGATAGGGGTGAGGCGGCTGTCGGCGGAGGGAAAATTGACTCCAAAGGCGAAGCAGCGGTTTCTGTCAATGCTAAGAGTAAATTTTACATGAACGCAGGTGTGGACACTGAAGGGAATGTTACGGTAGCCCATCCCGAAAGAAATGTACAAGTTCTGGGGGACATACGATCAAAACAGAATTCGAGTGTTTTTATTGGGCTTGGAAATTCTCAATCTGTATTGAAAGGGTTATTTACAACAGATTTGCACACATGGCCGTATAACGAGTGGGTGCTGACAGGAAGCAAAGGATTTCTTGCATTAAAAAACGGCGCGACATGGGAACATGAAAAATATGGAACCGGCAGAGATAAAAACGGGAGAATAGATGTCGGAGACAGTCATTTGACGCGTTTAAATGCCGATGGCGGGGTTATTATTCAGAAAGATAAGCGTAAGATACAAATAGATGATTTCCGCGGAAATGCGAAACTGATATATGATCACCAGAATGATGGAACGAAAATTGAAGATTATACAGCTGGGGATTTTATCATTGATAAGGCAGGGCGGAATTCTTTTCTGACCGTTGTTACGGGCAATAGCGGTTTGGATATGGGGAATAAGGAAAAAGTCTCTCAGGCTTTGAATGCTCTTGCGGGGAAGGTGTATTATTCCAGTTATGTCACAGATGAGCGTAATTTGAAGGGGAAGGCGGTCATAGCGGAAGGATTGACAGCTTCATCAGCGGAACTTGGATTTGGCAATATTACTTTTACTCAAGATAAGGGGCAGGGTACCGTAAAGAGTGAAGATGTAAAAGTTACCGCTCAGCCGGCAGCCGAACTGAGTCCGATTACAGGGGATGCAGGCAAAGATAAGTACTATGCGGAAAAGAAAATACGCCAGGCAGACGGAACCTATCTCTTCAAAGAAAATACCGACCTGCAGATGACCGACGGACAACCGATGGTCAGCAGTGAAAAGCCGGTAGTCATTAAAGCAGAAGGGAAGAGACTGGCATTTACCTCTGCCGGAGACCAGAACGGTACCGTTTCCACCGTGCAGCAGAATTCTAAAGACAACCTCAGCATAACGGCCAAAGAATTGGTGGTGAAAGCGGGAAATAAGAGCGGCCGTTCCGAAGGTATCCACCTTCAAAACGGAAACAAACAGAATGCTTATAAAACAGACATCACCGGAGACGTAACCATACAGTCAAAAGGCAAAGGCTGTGCATTAGGTGCCTATGCGGCAGGAAATTCCAGCCTGGATATCCATGGGAATATGACCATTAAAGGAGAAGGCGGAACATGGGGCGTAGAGAATACAGCCAATCCGGGAGGCGCCTATGCCCATTACAGCACAGCCGGAATCTATGCGGGATCCAATTATGCCATCCAAAAAGGAGGTCATATCACCATTGACGGCGATGTGGACTTGAAAGTAAAAGGAACAGGCATCCTGGCCAATGGAGGCGGCTCAACCGTCGTGGTCAAAGGAGGCGGCACCGTTTCCATCGAGAACAATGATGATGCAGCACACTATGCACTGGCGGCGGAAAGCGGAAAAATAGATTTCAATGTAGATGAAGATGAGATAGAAGCAGGGACAAAGAAAGTAACCATTGAAGGGAATGTAGGAGTCCTTAACGGAGCCGTAAATCCGTCCGAACCGCAGAAATACAGCCAGATATACCTCGGGCTGGGGACAGGAGATTCCCTGTGGAGAGGTCTGGCCGTTGACACCCACACCAGACAGAACAATGCGGACGGATTCGAAGGACAACTGAGCCTGTTTATGAAAAACGGTGCGACCTGGATCAATGAAGCCTATGGAATGACACCGGAAGGATTCAAAGGAAGCAAAGTATACTACCTCCAGGGAGGGAAGAGCAAAGAAGAAGCAGGAGTCATATTCCAGAAAGACGAAAATCCGATCCGTATCGAGACCTATGCAGGGAACATGAAACTGATCTACGCCCATGAGAATGCAGGCATGGCGGCGGAAGACTACAAGGCGGGAGACACCCATATCGGA
>ENA-OPMG01000241-OPMG01000241.1-human-gut-metagenome-genome-assembly--contig:-NODE-241-length-39324-cov-13.123991_pt1 | contig 39324 bp, 36 predicted proteins | sample MGYA00241522_ERZ501741 | MGnify/ENA primary metagenome ERZ501741 (study PRJEB25962, sample SAMEA2042616) | human gut metagenome | biome: human gut; feature: human-associated habitat; material: faeces...
CACTAAATATTGTGATTTGTATTCTGGTGGTTCTGGTTTCGGGAAGAACAGTTTTAAAGGAAGAAATTATAGATGAAATAAGAGAATGATACAAGGATATTTTGGAAAAAGGCGGGGTAAAAAATAAGTAAGATATTATTGATAGTCTTTGAAAAAGATGAGGAGGTTTAGATTATAGAGAAGTAACTAGAAAGGATAAGAAAGTTCAACTGATGTATACCGAATTTGAAATTCTTCAGCTTCTTGCAAAAAATCCTGGCAGGGTGTTCTCTAAGGAACAGATTTATGATATGGTCTGGTATGAACCATACGCAGGTGATTACAATATCGTAATGAGCCATATCAGTCATATCCGGGAAAAGATAGAGGATGATCCGAGCCATCCGGTTTATATTCAAACGGTATGGGGTGTAGGCTATAAGTTTAATGGAAGTGCAGGCAGCGAGTGATTTCGCTGTCTGTAAATATAGATAATGCTGGACAATGATTTCCTTTTATGTTATATGTAAATAACAAGCAAATAAATTACGATACTTTCCTGCCACCGGGTAGGAAAGTTAAGCGTCAGAATTTCTATCGTTAGGTCTGAGAAGATAGAAAGTTTTGGCGCTTTTTTTTACAGAAATAAAAAGGAGTGTAAGAGAAGATGGGTAATCCAATTGCAGATTTAACAAAGAAGGAATGGTGTGTGTGGATAGGTTCATTATTAATCATTATCATGTCAAATTTTTTATCCGAAGGTTTTGATCCACTGACACTGGTTGCAGCATGTATAGGGGTTACATCCCTGATATTTGCAGCAAAAGGAAATGTATGGTCGCAGATTCTGATGATAATATTCAGTATCCTTTATGGTATCATTTCGTGGCAATTCCGTTATTGGGGAGAAATGATGACATATCTTGGAATGACGATGCCGATGGCTGTATGGTCAACAATAACATGGATAAAGAATCCGTCAGAGAGTGGAAAAGAAGTTGAAATTCAAAGACTGACAAAGAAACACATATTTTTACTAATAGTCAGTGGAATCGCTGTTACAACACTGTTTTATATGATTTTGGCAGCATTAAAGACACAAAATATAGTATTCAGCACGATATCTGTAACGACAAGTTTCTTTGCGGCATCATTGACAATGCTTAGATCGTCTTATTATGCAATGGGGTATGCAGCAAATGATATTGTGCTGATTGTACTCTGGGTTTTGGCATCGATCAGCAATCCACGTTATTTGTCGGTAACGATCATTTTTGGTATTTTCTTTTTTTATGATATATATGGTTTTATCAGTTGGAAGAAGAGAGAAAATGATATAAAAACACCGGAACAATGGGAGCTGCAAAGTGCAGAATGAAGTGTAAATTATAAGATTATTAAATTGGAGAGTAGAATTATGTTTAGAGCAATTCGTAAAAAGAAAAATGAAATCAGCATCGACACGGCAAAGGCTCTTTTGCAGTCCAGCCGACGTGGCGTTCTTGCCGTAAATGGAGATGACGGATATCCCTATGCAATTCCTATCAACTATATCTACGATGACGATGCGCAGAAACTTTATTTTCATGGAGCACGTGCAGGCTATAAAGTAGATGCACTGCGTGCCTGTGACAAAGTATGCTTCACGGTATATGGAAATGAAACCATCAAAGAAGAAGATTGGGCACCGTTTGTGCAGAGCGTTGTGGTATTCGGTAGATGTCACCTCGTAGAATCTGGTGCAAGAGCAACAACTCTGTTAAAACGATTTGCAATGAAATACTATCCCAGTGAACAGTTAGTTGATGAGGAAATTGCCCACGCAGGAAAGGCTGTGCAAATTTTTGAAATAGAAGTGGAGTACCTTAGCGGCAAGGAAATACAGGAACGATAAATTCAAGTTTACCAAGCCCTTTGGGAGAGGATAAATCCTTTTCTCAAAGGGCTTTTTAATTTTACCGACATTCGTAAACTACAAGTAAAAGCCAAAACCTCATATACTCTAATCACAGAGGAAGTGGAGGTTTTGATATGAGTAACAGCTTAGCGACAGTACATCCCGAATTGGTTGCCGAGTGGTCGGAAAAGAATTTGCCACTGACACCGGACAAGATAACCTTCGGTTCAAATAAAAGAGTTTGGTGGAAAGGTTCTTGCGGTCACGAATGGCAAGCAAGCGTTAAGGCTCGCTCCAGCGGAGAGAAATGCCCTATATGCTCCGGTGCGAGAGTGGTTGAGGGAATCAACGATTTAGCAACACTCAAACCACAGTTAGCTCAGGAGTGGTCGAAGAAGAACGAACTGAAACCTACCGAGGTATCAGTTGCTTCTCATAAAAAGATTATATGGAAATGTAAACACGGACACGAGTGGACAGCAAGTATTAAGAGCCGAACAGTAAATGGCACAGGCTGTCCGTACTGCTCCCATAACAAAGTGCTTGCAGGATTTAATGACCTTGCTTCACAGTATCCGGAAGTAGCTGCCGAGTGGTCAGACAGAAATATCCCCTTGCAGCCTACAATGGTAACAGCCTTTGCCAACAGTAAGGCTTGGTGGAAGTGTAAGGACTGTGGGAACGAATGGTACACCCTTATCTCAACCCGTTCCGGTGGAAGTAAATGTCCTTATTGCAGTGGCTATACATTACTGAAAGGCTTTAATGACTTGGAGACTACCCATCCTCATATTGCGGTTGAGTGGTCAGAAAAGAATTATCCATTGAACCCTTGTGATGTAAATGCAAAATCAAGGCGTAATGTATGGTGGAAGTGCAAAACCTGTGGCTATGAGTGGAAGTCGGTTATCAATGCTCGTGTAAAAGGTACTGTATGCCCCGTATGTGCTGACAGAGCCGTTCTTGTCGGATACAATGACTTAGCTACAACTGACAGAAAACTGCTTTCAGAGTGGGATTACGAGCTTAATAAGATAATTCCAACTCAGGCATCAAGAAATTCGATGAAAAGTGTTTGGTGGAAATGCTCGCTCGGACATTCTTGGAAAGCAAAGATAAGTGACAGAACAATTCTTGGTAAAGGCTGCTCCGTTTGCGAAAGTGAATATCGTTCCGTGTTCCCCGGCTTGGCAGTTGCTTACTATGCAAATAAAAAGGAACTCACAGCTCAGCTTGGTTCTGACAAGCTGTTAGGAATACCACTTGAAACCTACATTCCGTCAGAGAAGCTTGCCATAGAGTTTACCATCGGCAATGAGCAGATGGAAATACTGAAAAGCCACCTATGTAAGCAACGAGACATTAAACTTGTTAAGCTGCCATATAAAGCCAACGAAAATGAAGCTGATTATGCTGACAGAGTTAAGGCGGTTTTCAAGAGCGTACATATATTTATCTATTCAGATACAGAAACTGATGTAGCTCAAATCAGAAAAGTATTTACCGATTGGAGGGAACGACTATGAGAGAACAGAAATACCATATCTATCTTAATAAGGAAGAATACGACCGAGTGATTCACTCGCTTATAAGCCTGAAGAACAACCTACTGGCACAAGGCAGATACACTGATGCAGTTGACGATGTCCTTTGCAAGGTGCTGACAGCCAAGAAAAAGAAAGTCAAAATCTAATATATCTAAACACACAAAAGACCGCCTACACCTTTATAATGTAAGCGGTCTTTAATTATGCTTCGTGAAACTGAAATTTTACGGTAGTTAATTCAATTTCAAACGAAGAATTATTACCTGTTTCTTCTTCTCTGCAACCTTCATAGATACTTTTGTAACAAAAGAAAGTTTCTTCCCTAACATCTTCAATGCTTCTGGAAAGAATGTCTTTTCTTCCAATAATTCCATACTACATTTGTTTGCAAATTCTTTGCTATCGTTAATACCAAAATACATAATAGCACTTGCATTTCCTGTACGTTTGATAAACCAGTTCGTAAACTTTAATCCACTCTCACTTGTAGCGTCAAACAACATCTCACCTTTTGGAAATGCTTTTCCACACCCCTTAATAAATGCTATGATTTCTTCTTCATGGAAATATTGGAACACACCTGACACAATTAGCAGTGTAGGAAGCGAATTGTCTATTTCCTTTACCCATTCCAATTTAAACATATCGCCTGCAATGAGCGTTTCATTTTTTCGCTGACCAAATACTTTTTTTCTTGCCTCTATTACTTCTGGCAAATCAGCCTCATACCAATGTACAGTTCTGTTTTCAATCTTATCACTTAAACGGTCATAAGCAGTCTCTAATCCTGCACCAAGATATACAATATTACTTTCTGCGTAACTTTTTGCAAACGCAGTAACTGTTTTGTCCATATTGTAATAACGTGCTACCGATGCCATATTGCTATATTCAGAAGAACCTTTATCTACACCTTGTGGTAAATACTTCTCCAACTCAAGAGCCTTTTCATCCATAAAATATTCTGGAAATTTTTTAGAAATATTGATTCTTGCAACTAACGGAACAAATAACGTATTTGCAACACCATCAAATTTATTCATAATCTACCTCTTTCTTTAGTTAGTTTTTGCTGACCAATCTAACATATGAAGTTTATTTTGTAAAGTATCTATCACTTAGAAAAATTCAAATTTAATAATTAGTTTTTTTCGCAATCAAAACTCCAACAGGAGCTAAACCGCCATCCACCAAATTCACTTTGACGACTGTAAAGCCATAATCCGCAATAAACTCACAAAAATTTTCCTTGTTCCATTCTTTGTATGCTTTAAATCCTGTAATAGACATCAATCGCTTTCGTAAACCACTTGATTTTTTCTCTGCCCATAAGAAGGTTGGTGCGTACAAAATACCATCTTTTTTTAATACTCTACGAATTTCCTGCATTGCTTTTTCAGGCTCTGGCATAATGTGCAGTGCATTTGAAATTACTACACAATCAAAATTTTCATTCTCATATGAAAGTGCCGTTGCATCGGCTACGCAAAAACTAAGTTTTTCTGTTGTGCCTCTCCTTTTCGCTTGCTTAATCATATTTTCCGAAAAATCGGTTGCCGTCCAGCTATTAGTACAATCAGATAATGGGAAAGATAGCTGCCCTGTTCCACAAGCTAATTCTAATACATTCATATCAGATTTGAGATAATCTCTAATATATCCGCAGATTGCATTATAAAATTTCTTATCTGACTCCATCAAAGGTGCATATATTTTTGCAAGTCGTTGCCAATAACCCTTGTTTGCCTTGTCTTTCATATCAAAATCTCCATTTTATTCAATAATACAACTTCAAATCTTCCTCTGTGTTTCATTATACATCATAAATGTTAAAATTTCTACCCGCCGTCTATTGACCTTGATTGTGAGGAAAACAGGCGGTTTTTTTGTTGTCAAAAATTTTTTTGAAAAATTTTTTGGTAAAACAGCGATTTTGGGTGTCCAAAATGAAGCCCTTTGTGCAATGAGTGAAGGGGTTAATTCCTGATGATGAAAACGGAAGCCTTTTCACTTGTTCTTTGACAACTGAATACACAGGTCGTTAAGACTTTAATTCTGATGATAGCCACTTTAGCAGGTACGCCGAAACTTCTGAAAATTTCAGAACAGCGAGAACACCTGCTATGAGTATCGGATTGCAACCGATATGGCAATGACGGTCAGAAAGATAATGATACTTCTCTACGGAGCTGGCGGAGTACCCGGCAGAGGTTAGATTCCTATGATACAGATAAGCTGTCTGTTCCTTAACGACTTCCCGAAAGCGATATGCTTGGCAAGGGATATTGAGAATAAATATTGCCACGACCGTTTAGGAAATGAAACGGTCAAGTACATAGTCATATTTTGTTGGCTATGAATAAATTGAAAGGAGGACGCAAGAGGTGTCAAACTGCAAAACGATTGCCATATGCAATCAAAAAGGCGGAGTCGGAAAGACAACGACAACGGTTAACCTTGGCGTTGGTCTTGCAATGCAGGGTAAGAAAGTCTTGCTTATTGACGCAGACCCACAGGGAGATTTAACCACCTGTCTTGGTTGGAGAGATACAGACAACTTGGGTATCACGCTTGCAACGAAACTTACAGATGTGATTAGTGAAACGATGAATGACCCGACAGACGGTATTCTGCACCACGAGGAAGGTGTTGACCTTTTACCGGCGAACCTTGAACTTTCGGCGATGGAATATAACCTGATGAACGCTATGAGCAGAGAAACCACTTTGAGGAATTATTTGAGTCAGGTCAAAGACAGATACGATTTTGTCTTAATTGACTGTATGCCTTCTCTGAGTATGGTAACACTCAATGCTCTATCTGCGGCAGACAGCGTGATTATTCCGGTGCAGGCACAGTATTTGCCGGCTAAAGGTATGACCCAGCTTGTGCAGACCATTTCAAAAGTCAAGAAGTATATCAATCAGGATATTAAGATAGACGGTATGCTTCTCACTTTGGTGGATAACCGCACAAACCTCGCCAAAAGTACGGTGGAAGCGTTGCGGGAGAATTTCGGAAATCAGATTAAGCTGTATCGCACATCTATTCCGATTGCTGTAAAAGCCGCAGAAACTTCTTCCAAGGGGAAGAGCATTTTTGCTTATGAGCCAAACAGTACGGTGTCTAAGGCATACACCGAATTTACGAAGGAGGTGTTAGCCGATGGCAGGAAGAAAGAGCGACTTCACTCTCACGAGGCTCGATGACCTTTTTACAACGCAAGCACAGAGAGAGGAAGAAAGACTTTCTAAAATCCGAGATATTCCATTAGAGCTGATTGACGATTTCCCAGACCACCCGTTCAAGGTCAGGGACGATGAAGATATGCAGCAACTTGTAGAGAGTATCAAGGAGCGTGGAGTGATTACTCCGGCAACGGTAAGGCAGAAAGAGGACGGAAGATATGAACTCGTATCCGGTCACAGACGAAAACGAGCAAGTGAACTTGCCGGTTTTGAAACGCTAAGATGTGAGGTTGTTGACCTTAATCGAGATGAAGCCACAATTTTAATGGTGGAGAGTAATTTCCAAAGGTCGCAGATACTTCCCTCTGAAAAAGCTTTTGCCTACAAAATGCGATTGGACGCAATGAAAAGACAAGCAGGCAGACCTACGAAAAATAATTTAGTCCCAGTGGGACAAAATTATTCAAGAGAAGAACTTGCGGCACAGAGTGGCGAAAGTCAAACACAAATTCAGCGTTATGTTCGCCTTACAAATCTTGTTCCCGAATTGCTTGAATTTGTCGATGAAGGGCGAATTAAAATGCGACCGGCGGTTGAATTGTCGTATCTTGACGAAGATTGTCAGCGTGATGTTGTTGATGAGATTGATATGAACGACGCAACTCCCTCTCACGACCAGACTATCCGTATGCGAAAGTTTTTTGATGAGGGCAAACTCACAACCGAAGCTATCCAAGCCATTATGTCGGAGGAAAAGCCAAACCAGAAAGAGAAGATTGTGTTGAGGGGAGACAGAGTGCGACAGCTTATCCCGAAAAATATCCCAATCAGCCAAACTGAGGATTTTGTGTGCAAGGCTTTGGAGCATTACAACAAGTATCTCAGGCAACGGGCAGACCGTGACAGCAGATAGCCGATTTTGTTACTCCCCCTTCTCACACTCTACCCCCTAATACCTACTGTTTACCTGCTGAAAAGATATATTCTATCTCACTTGAATATATCTATCTCTCATAACTTATAGCTGTCTAATAAAGGGTTCGCATATTTGAAGTGCAAACAGAATGTCTGATACGATAAAAAGTTTGGATATTCGCACCTTTGCTGTTTTTTGCCTGATTGATTACGATTAAGGCGAAAGGAGCGATAGCTTATGAGAAAGAAATGGGTGGTTTGTATGATTGCCTGCTTGACGATTTTGCTTACCGGATGTAACGGTAACACAGCGAAAGAAACCGCACGAAATGACACGGATAAAAGGATTTCTTCTACGGCTGGTAATACCGAAACAACGACCGAAACAGAAAAAGCAGATGATACAACAAGTGTTGTTCCGGAAACAGAGCAACCGGTATCAAGTGAAGCAACAACAGAGCCGAGTCAGCAGGAAAAGTCGGATGTTTCTTCTACGGCAGGTAGTAAGACGGAAACTGCAAAAAGCTATGAATCCGTTCAGGTAACGAAAAAGCCTGACAGTACTCAAGAGCAGAAGCAACCACAGCAACAACCGAAGCCAAAGCCGGAAACACCGACGGTTAAGGAAGAAGTGAAACCCACGCAGCCAAAACCGACGGAAGAAGTAAAGCCGAGTTTTGATGTTAATTACTATGTCAATTACGCCAAGAGTTATGCCCAAAGCATTGGTTTGGAACTTGACAGCACCGCAACGGATTGTTGGGATAATCCTATCACTGCAAATGCAAAACGCACAGGCATTAAGGACGATATTCAAAGCAGGCTGAACAGGTATAAAAATGTGGAGGGCTTTACCGCAGTATGCGTATGGGCAGAAAAGGTATCCGATACGGAATATGAAATCTATATCGGTTACTGCTAAAAAACAAAATAAAATACAGTATCGGACGCACTGAGATAATCGGTGCGTTCTTTCATTTTAAGGAGGAAACTTAGATGGTAAAGACGAAAATCAAGAGAGCCGTATCGTTTGTTATGGCGACGGTTCTCAGTCTCAGTGCATTTATGAGTGTTGGGACAAGCACAGCGTTTGCCGCAAGCGGAGAAAAAACCAATGTGTATATGGTTGATTTCCCTCGTGACGGTGACGCAAATTATGATGGTGTGTGGGGACACAGTAACCTTACTTTGAAGAACGGTTGGCATACCGGCAGTTCCACCCACACCAACTTAAAGGCAATTGGTTCATATTCCGGTAATATTGCCTATTGTATCGAGCCGGGTGTTTCGCTCAGCTCCGGTCAGAGTATGAACAAATACGATGAAAATTATTTTAACAATATCACAGCAAACGGAGTTATCTCCGGTGATGAAATCAGACTCTTTATCGGTCGTATCTTGCAGTACGGCTATCGAGGAACGATTTCAACAAGCTGGAGGTCGCAGAACGAAAGTGCGGCAAACAGTATTGCTCACGCTTATGCAACACAGCTTCTTATCTGGGAAACTGTCGTAGGCGAGCGTGACGCAAACTTTAATCACAAAGCAGCCAGTGGTTGCAGTAATGTGAAAGATGTTATCAATGCCAAACATCCGCTTCGCAGTAAGATTATGAGTTACTACAACAGTATGGTCAGCAGTGTGCAGAAACATACGGTTGTGCCGAGCTTCTGCACTAAATCAAGCGGCTCAGCGAAAGTAAATGAGCTTGAATGGAACGGAAGTAAATATGTTGCAACCCTTACGGACTCCAACGGTGTACTCTCTAATTATGATTTCAAGGCGAGTATCAGTGGTGTAACATTCTCCACAAGCGGAAATAAACTTACGGTGTCAATGGATAAAGCACCGAGTAAGGAATTTACCATTACCGCAAGTAAGAAAAACGGTGTCCGCAGAGGTGTTGTCGTATGGTCTGAGGGTAAGCACAGTCAAAATTCAAGCGTGCAGGATGTTGTTACTTACGCACAGGAAGTCAGCGACCCTGTAAGCGGATATGTGAAGATGAAAGTCAGCTACGGTTCTTGTCAGATTGTGAAAACATCTGAGGACGGAAAGGTTGACGGTATCAATTTCACTATTTCAGGTAACGGAGTAAATCAAACTGTTACCACAGCAAACGGTGGTAAGTTCCAGATTGACAACCTTATGCCGGGCGTATATACGGTAACAGAGCAATCTATCGACAAATATGTACCGCAAGAGGTTCACAGAGTAACCGTTGTTGCCGGTCAGGTGGCAACCGTAAACTTTAACAATGTTCTCAAGAGAGGAAATCTTCAGGTCATTAAGTCATCGGAAGATAATCTTGTAGAGGGTGTGAAATTCCACCTTTACGGTACTTCCCTTGCAGGCATTGCAGTTGATGAATATGCAGTTACCGATAAAAACGGTGTTGCAACATTCAAAGATGTTCTTATCAGTGGAAGTACACCATATACGCTCGAAGAAGTGGACACAGCAATCCGCTATGTCGTTCCCGAAAAACAGACTGCACCGATTCAGTGGAAAGAGGTTACAAACCGTGATTTCACAAATATCTTGAAGAAGTTCAGCGTAACCGTAACAAAGAGCGACCGAGAAGAAGGCACTGCTCAGGGCGACGCAAAACTCTCCGGTGCTGTTTACGGAATTTATAAAGGCGACACACTTGTGGATAAGTATGTAACTGACAGCGAGGGACAGTTCACAACTAAAGAATATGTCTGCGACAGTGATTGGACAATCAGAGAAATCACACCGAGCGAGGGCTATCTTCTTGATAAGACAATCTACAAGGTCGGTGCAGAGCCAAAACTCTTTACGATTGAACACAATCTTGTGGCAAATGATGTGACTGAGCAGGTTATGAAAGGCAATATCGCTATCATCAAACATACCGATGATGGGGAAACAAAGATTGAGACACCGGAAAACGGTGCTGAATTTGAAGTGTATCTGAAATCTTCTGGCTCATTTGAAAAAGCCGACAAAGATGAAAGAGATACCATTGTTTGTGATGAAAACGGTTTTGCTCAGACAAAGGATATGCCGTATGGTGTATATACCGTTCATCAGACCAAAGGCTGGGAAGGTCGTGAGTTGCTGAAAGACTTTGATGTTTTCATTTCTCAGGACGGACAGACCTACCGTTATCTCATCAACAATGCCAACTTTGAGTCATATATTAAGGTCGTAAAGGTTGATGCAGAAACAGGCAAGACAATCCCGTATGCAGGTGCAGGTTTCCAAATCTATGACCCTGCCGGTAACAAAGTAAGTATGACATTTACTTATCCTACACCGACAACCATCGACACATTCTATACCGACGTAGACGGTCAGCTTGTTACACCTGAAAAACTGGACTATGGCAAGGGATATTCACTTGTTGAGGTTCAGGCTCCGTATGGATATGTACTCGACAGTACTCCTGTTTCCTTTGATGTAACAGAAGAAAATTCCACACAGGAAGGTGGTATCACATTGATTAAGGTGGACAAGCCGAATATGGCACAGAAAGGTACGATTTTCGTTGAGAAAACCGGCGAAGTATTCTTTGGTGTCAATGTATTCGGCGAGGAAGATAAAGATGTGATTTATCAGCCAGTATATAAGGTCAAAGGACTTGCAGGGGCAGTTTATGAAATCACAGCCGATGAAGATGTTATCACACCGGACGGCACACTTCGTTATCACAAGGGCGATGTGGTAGATACCGTAACAACCGATGAGGATGGCATTGCCAAGAGCAAGGAACTCTATCTCGGTAAATACACCGTTGTTGAAACCAAAGCACCGACAGGTATGGTTATCAACAAAGAAAAGCATTCGGTGGAACTCGCTTATGCCGGTCAGGATGTTGCGGTAACAGAAACCTCAACAAGTTTCTATAACGAAAGACAGAAAGTGAAGATTTCTCTTGAAAAAATCTTAGAGCAGGACGAAATCTTTGGTATCGGCAAGAATGATGAAATCAAAAACATCAGTTTCGGACTCTATGCAAAAGAAGATGTTGTATCTTCAAGCGGTACAGTAATTCCGGCAGACGGATTGATTGAGATTATCACTCTTGATGGCAACGGAAAAGCAACGGTAAACACCGACCTTCCGTTTGGCAGTTACTATATCAAGGAAGTTGCCACAGACGAGCATTATATCCTCTCTGATACACAGTATCCGTTCACATTCGAGTATGTCGGTCAGGATACCGAAACGGTTGAAATCAAGGTAAATGACGGTAAGCCGATTGAGAACAAACTCATTTACGGTTCTGTATCCGGTAAGAAGATTGACGAGAACGGAGAAGCACTGGGCGGTGCTTTAATCGGTATTTTCAAAGCAGATGAAACCGAGTTTACAAAAGAACACGCTATTATGACTGCCACATCTGAAAAGGATGGCAGTTTTTCTTTTGCCAAAGTTCCTTATGGAAAATGGATTGTAAGAGAAATCGAAGCTCCTGAAGGCTTTGTCCTTGATGATACTTCTTACGAAGTAAACATTGGGGAGAATGAGCAGGTTATTGAAGTGAAAATCACAGATGAGTATATCTACGGTAACATCGAGCTTACCAAAGTGGACGCTGATTATCCGGATAACAAACTGACAGGTGCAACCTTTGAGGTGTATAAGGATGTTAATGGCGACGGTAAACTGAACGATGGCGATAAACTTATCGGAAATCTTGAAGAAACCGTAACCGGTATCTATGAGATGAAAGAACTTCTCTACGGTAAATATCTTGTAAAGGAAACCAAAGCACCGGAGGGATTTGTGCTTGATAAGGGTGTTTACTCCGTATTCATTGAAAAAGATGAAACTACCTACAAGGTAGAAAACAAAGCGGGAGTCGGATTTATCAACGAAGCAATGAAAGGCAACCTAAAAATCAAAAAGACATCTTCCGACGGTAAGGTGGAAGGCTTCACTTTCAGAGTAACAGGTGTAAACGGTTATGACAGCACATTTACAACCGATAAGAATGGCGAAATCTCCGTAGAGGGACTTCGTATCGGCGAATATACGGTGTCTGAGGTCAGCGACAATGTATCTGCCGGATATATTTTACCAGCCGATAAGAAAGTGACCGTAAAGGTCGGCGAAACGGTAGAAATCGAGATGCACAATAAACTTCGTGATACACCGAAAACCGGCGATGACAGAAAGACCAGTCTTTGGGTAGCACTTGCAGGTGCTTCTGCACTCGGTATCGTTGCAACGGTTGTTGCTTCCAAGAGAAAGAAGAAAAAGGAGGGCAATGAATAATGGACGCAAAGACAATCGTAGCAGTTGTTTTGGTCGCCTTTATTATCGGCGGCTTTATCTTCTTGCAGATTAAAAACAGAAAGAAATAAGAAACAAAATGATGGGCGGAGCGTAAAAAACTCCGCCCATTTGCTTTATGGAGGTGCTTTATGAATAAGCAGAGAACGGTTGACAGCAAGGTGCTTGCAATCCTTAGAGAATGCCCTGAAACAAGGTATGACGATATGCAGCTTATCCTCTGCTATTACAACCGATACAGTTATTTGAAAGTTGGTGACTTATCTCTTGAGGATATAGTCAACAACTACAAGGGCTACGGTTTACCGTGCTTTGAAACTATCCGCAGGTCAAGACAGAGGGTGCAATCTTTGTTCCCGGAACTTTCCAGACAGTGTAGTAGCTGCGACAGCAGTATTCGTGTAGTCATAGAAATTGAATAAGGAGGATGGAAAGATGAGCAAACCGACATTTCAACAGAAAACAAAGTTAATGGCGAAGTTGTTTGATTCCGGCTGTAATACGGAAAAGAAATTACAACAGCTTGATATGGAGAGTATTTTGAAGATTCCGGGTATCACGATACCGGATATGGCACTCATCATCGAACTTCAGAAAGAAACCAAAGCCAACAAGCTGTTCTCATATTTGGGAGGTGGAACGGATGAGCAGTCAGGAGCATAAGGAAAAGATAAAAAGTAAAGAAAAAATACGATAAGGAGGTGCAAAAGCAGTGTCAAGAAAATATGAACTCATATCCGAACTCTATGACAGAACCTGCAAGACGGTTGTTTCCAATCCGCAGAACTGGCAGAATTTCTTGCAGTCTGCGTGCAGGAACTACAAGCTGCGATATGATGAGCAGTTGCTTATCTATGCACAGCGACCGGACGCAACAGCAGTTCTTGAGATTGAGCGTTGGAACAGGAGTTTTGGACGATGGGTAAATAAAGGAGCAAGAGGTATTGCGGTTTTTGCCGATGAAAACAGAGCAAGGCAGAGACTTACCCATTACTTCGATATTTCTGATACCCACGAGAGCAGATATTCCCGTCCTGTTCCACTTTGGGATATGAGGGACGAATACACAGACGATGTTATTGAAACGCTTGAAAGCACATTCGGAGAACTGGATAACAAAGTCACTTTGGGCGATGCAGTTATGAGTGCCGCACAAAATGCCGCCGAAGATAATTTGCCGGATTATCTTAATGACCTCATATATGCTTCCGAGGACAGTTTTTTAGAAGGACTTGACGAAACGATGATTGCAAGTCTGTATAAAAAGGATGTCACAAACAGCGTGGCATATATGATGATGACAAGGCTTGGGATTGATACCGGCGAATACTTTGAAGCCGATGATTTTCGAGATGTTACCAATTTCAATACGCAGGATACGATGAATGCTCTGGGATTTGCCACAAGCGACATTGCAGAAATGGGACTTTCGGAAATCTCCAAAACAGTGATGGCACTGAACCGTCAAAATCGCATAATTGAAGCAAACAGGCAACCGGAATACAATAAAGACATCAAAGACGAAAGGAGCAGCGATTATGAACGAGATAACATACACGATGGTCGGAGATTACAATCTTCCGAACCTGACTCTGCCCGAACAGCCGGAGGTCATTCAGGGCAAATGGTCGCAGATGAGGAGAACTTATCTGAAGGAACACCACAAGGTTCAGTATTACAATCTCCTGACGAAAGGGATACTGAGCAGTCATCTGTCGGAAGTTCAGCAGAGGGCGACCGAGTTGGAGGAAACGCTTATCAAACAGATGGCGGAGAAAGAGGGACTGACGGAACAGATGAAAGCGGACGATATGATGAATTGGGTTCGCTTGATGAACAACATCAGGAACTCGGCACAGGAAATCGTGAAAGCACAGGTAATATTCGTTTAGAGTATTACGATAGAAGCAACGAGGACAAGAGCCTACCGTTTTTTGGTAAGGACGATACTATCCGAGAGATACTCGGTACTACACCGCATTTATCGGCTTCTCTTGAAGATATTAAGGACTTCTATGAGAGAAATAGCGATAGCGATGCCAGAACCGAATATATCAAGAGTATCTTCAATAACGACTATACCGAACTCACATTGCAGGACGGGAGAACCGTAGGTTACAAGACATTTCAAAATGTTTTGCACCTTTGGGAAGGTCATTATGACAGCAGAACTGCACAGAGTTTCTATAACTGGAGCGTGATTGCACAGCATTTTGAAGCAATGCGACTTTTGGGAGAATTAAATGACAGAATGAAACCGCTACCGTCGGCAGACGGACAGATGAGTTTCATATTAGACGGTCAGGCAGAGGACAAAACCTCTGCCTTTACTTTTTCTCAGGAGATTATTGACGCAGTTCTGACTCGTGGAAGCGGCATTTATGAAGGTAAAATGCGTATCTATGAGCAGTTTCAAAAGAGTTTATCTTCAAAAGAAAATGCAGACTTTCTCAAAAACGAATACGGTTGGGGAGGTTCATACCCTGTCATTATCGGTGCAGGTATTGATGAAAACCACGATGGGAAAGGCATAACTCTTTCAAGAGGATTTGGAAACGACGTACCCAAACTCACTCTTAAGTGGACACAGGTTGAAAAGCGTATTGGGGAACTTATCCGTGCAGACAGATACTTAAATCCAAAGGAAAAGGAGCAGTATCCGCAGTGGCTTGAGAAGCAGGAAGTAAGACGAGCAGAAATCGAGGAGCAGAAAAGAAACCGAGAAATTCTTTCTACTGCACCACCTGAAGAAGGGGAGCAGACAAATGATGATGACATTATCGGTAAGGAAGTTGTGATTGACGACCGCCGATTTGTTATTGAAAGCGTCGGTAAAATAAGCGGCGATGTTTCTATGCGTGATGTTACTTTCGAGGACAGCGTAGGCTTCCCGATTAACCGTGTAGAGAAGATTGATTATGTCCGCAGTCTGCTTGACGAGCAAACACAGGAACAGCAATTACCTGATACTCGATATGAATATCATCTTGGAGACACCGTATATATCGGTGCTTCGGAGTATGAAATCTTATCTTTTGATGATGAGAGAGTAATGCTTTACGATACAGAAATGCCACTGTTTAACAAGGAGTTTGAGCGTGCTGAATTTGACCGCAAAGTGCAGGAAAACCCGCTTAATGACCACTTGAGGGTAAAGGTATTACCTGTCGCAGAAAAAGCTGATACAGGCGAAAATATCACACAGAGTGATACCGAAACCGAACAGAAAACAGATTATGAGGATGCGTTTTTCATTAACAAAGAACAGGAAACTGTGACTTGGATGTACTTTAATTCCGACAGTAGTGCCGGCGGTCAGTATGTCACAAATATGCTTTCTTTTGATGAAATCAGAAATGCTGCAAAGAGTCATAAATCAGCAGAGGAATTCTTTGATTACCTCGGCAGTATCGCAAATCAAGCACTTGCCGATGTGGGTACGGATTGGTTTGAAGAAGCAGAGAATGTTTTCAGGCAGACACCGGATTTTACAGAATGTACGACTGAAACAATGGAAGCACTCATTGAAAATACCGAAAGAAGCGATATGGTAGCAACCAATATCGGCAATGTTCCGATTGAGGATTACAGAGAAATTGTTGCAAATCAGAATGGCTTTGACAGCTACGATGAGATGTATAACGAGGGTATCCGTATCGGTAACGGGTATGACAAAGAGCCTGAACCGATGAAACCGCAGTGGGAAAATAAAAAGAGTAAGGTTAGGAGTTTCGACCTGCACCCGGATATTTCGATGGCAGAGAGAAATACTTTTGATTTGCATTCCAATCCCGTTGAACAAGTCGGCAAGAAAGAACGCTTTCACAGAAATATGGAAGCCATAAAAGTTCTGAAAGAGGGTGAGTTTGAAAACAGATTTGCTACACCCGAAGAACAGCTTATTTTGTCGAAATATGTCGGCTGGGGAGGTTTATCAGAAGCCTTTGATGAAAATAATTCGGCGTGGGCAGATGAGTTTGTTGAGTTATATACCGCACTCTCGCCCGAAGAATATGCCGCCGCAAGAGAAAGTACACTGACTGCCTTTTACACTCCTCCCGAAGTTACCGACGCTATCTACAAGGCTATGGAACAGATGGGATTTAAGGAGGGCAACCTGTTAGAACCGTCCTGCGGTATTGGTAACTTTATCGGTATGTTGCCGGAGTCGATGAGAAATACAAAGATTTACGGTGTGGAGCTTGATAAGATTTCGGCAGGAATTGCACAGCAGCTTTATCAAAAATCTTCCATAGCGGCACAGGGATTTGAAGAAGTCAATGTGCCAGACAGCTTCTTTGACGGCGTTGTGGGAAATGTTCCGTTTGGCGATTTCAAGGTGCTTGATAAGAGATACGATAAGTACAATTTCCTTATTCACGACTATTTCTTTGCAAAGTCTTTGGATAAGTTAAGACCCGGCGGTGTGATGGCACTTGTTACAAGTAAAGGAACGATGGATAAAACAAATTCGTCGGTCAGAAAATATATCGCCCAAAGAGCCGACCTTTTGGGAGCAATCAGACTTCCAAATGATACTTTCAAAGGCAATGCCGGTACGGAAGTTGTATCGGATATTTTGTTTTTGCAAAAGCGTGACAGGCTCATAGATATTGAACCCGATTGGGTACAGCTTGGCACAACTGATGACGGTATCACGATGAACTCGTACTTTGTGGAACATCCCGAAATGATACTTGGCGAGATGAAAATAGTAAGCGGTCGCTTCGGAGAAGAAGTAACCTGCATACCGTTTGAAAATGCAGATTTATCCGAATTGTTATCGGAAGCGGTAGCAAATATACACGGAGAAATCAACGATTATGAAGTGAAAGATGAACTTGAGGAAGAAGATAATTCTATCCCGGCAGACCCGAATGTAAGGAATTTTTCTTACACAGTGGTGGACGATAAAATCTATTTCCGTGAGAATTCTCGTATGTCTCCGGTGGGGGTGTCGGCAACCGCCGAGAACAGAATCAAGGGTATGATTGCGGTTCGTGACAGCGTTCGCAACCTGATTGAACTTCAAACCGAGGACTATCCGGACGAAGAAATCAAAGCCGAGCAGTCAAAACTCAACAGTCTTTATGACAGTTATACTAAGAAATACGGACTGATTAACAGCAGAGCAAATATCTCTGCTTTCAGTGATGACAGTTCCTTTGCCTTGCTTTCTGCACTTGAAGTTATCAACGAAAACGGAGAACTGGAACGCAAGGCGGATATGTTCTTCAAGCGTACAATTAAGCCGCACAAGCCGGTAGAAAAGGTAGATACTGCCAGCGAAGCACTTGCTGTTTCTATGGGAGAAAAAGCCGGAATTGATATGGAATATATGTCAAAGCTCACAGGCAAAAATGAAGAAACACTCTATCAGGATTTGAAAGGTGTTATCTTCTTAAATCCGCTTCACGGATATGGGAATGTAACTGAGGCAAAGTATTTGATGGCAGATGAGTACCTCTCAGGCAATGTCAGGGAGAAACTTATCACAGCAAAAAAATCTGCCGAGGTGTATCCTGAAGATTACAAAATCAATGTGGAAGCATTGGAAAAGGTTCAGCCGATAGACCTGACTGCAAGTGAGATTTCCGTAAGGCTCGGTGCTACTTGGCTACCGCAGGAAGTAATCCAACAGTTTATGTTTGAGTTCCTTGATACACCGAGATATGCACAGTGGAATATCAAAGTTCACTTCTCTCCCTATACGGGCGAGTGGAATATCGAGGGTAAATCCTATGACCGTTCCAATGTCAAAGCATATAGCACATACGGCACAGGTCGTATCAATGCCTACAAGATAATTGAGGAAACGCTGAACCTGAAAGATGTCCGTATCTTTGATTATATCGAAGATGATGAGGGTAGGAAAAAGGCAGTTCTCAACAAAAAGGAAACAGCAATCGCACAGGCAAAGCAGGAACTTATCAAACAAGGTTTTCAGGATTGGATATGGTCAGACCCTGACCGCAGAGAAAAACTGACGAAGATGTATAACGAAAAATTTAACAGTATCAGACCTCGTGAGTATGACGGAAGCCACATCACATTTAGTGGAATGAACCCGGAAATCACATTAAGGGAACACCAGAGAAATGCGGTGGCTCACATTCTCTACGGTGGAAATACCTTGCTTGCACACGCAGTTGGTGCAGGCAAGACCTTCGAGATGGTAGCGGCATCGCAGGAGTCGAAAAGACTCGGACTATGTAATAAATCGCTGTTTGTTGTACCGAATCATCTGACGGAACAGTGGGCGGCAGAATACTTGCAGCTTTACCCGTCAGCAAATATACTGGTTGCAACGAAGAAAGATTTTGAAACAAAGAACCGTAAAAAGTTCTGTGGAAGAATTGCAACCGGAGATTATGACGCAGTTATTATCGGACATTCTCAATTTGAAAAAATCCCGATGTCGTTTGAACGGCAGAGGGCAATTCTTGAACAGCAGTTGAATGAATTGACGGAAGGAATTGCAGAACTAAAGCGTAACCGAGGAGAAAACTTCTCTGTCAAACAGCTTGAAAAATCAAGAAAATCCGTCAAGCAAAAGCTCCAAAAACTCAACGACCAAAGCAGAAAGGATGATGTTGTAACCTTTGCAGAATTAGGTGTGGACAGGCTTTTTATTGACGAAAGCCATTACTACAAGAACCTTTATCTTTACACAAAAATGCGTAATGTGGGTGGTATTGCTCAGACAGAAGCACAGAAATCTTCTGACCTGTTTATGAAGTGCCGATACCTTGATGAGATTACTGGCGGACGAGGAACAGTATTTGCGACAGGTACGCCTATTTCAAACAGTATGGTGGAACTCTATACCATACAGCGATATTTGCAGTACAACACCCTTGTAAAAAACGGATTACAGCACTTCGACGCTTGGGCTTCTACCTTTGGAGAAACGGTAACAGCCATAGAACTTACGCCAGAGGGAACGGGATATAGAGCGAAAACACGCTTTGCTAAATTCTATAATCTGCCCGAACTTATGGCGATGTTCAAAGAGGTTGCAGACATTAAAACAGCCGATATGCTTAATCTTCCTGTACCAGAAGCAGAGTATCATAATGTGTCGGTTGAACCGTCCGAAATGCAGAAAGAAATGGTTGCCTCCCTTGCAGAGCGAGCCGAGAAAGTTCGTGGAGGAGGTGTAGATTCAAGCGTAGATAATATGCTCAAGATAACAAACGACGGTAGAAAACTTGCACTTGACCAGCGTATGCTAAATGCTATGTTGCCAGATTTTGAGAACAGTAAAATCAATGCCTGCGTTGATAATGTGTACCGTATATGGGAAGAAAACAAGGATAAAAAGTCGGCACAATTAGTGTTCTGCGACTTATCTACTCCAAAGAACGATGGAACATTTTCCGTTTACAACGACATCAGAAAGAAGCTCATAGAGCGAGGTGTTCCTGAAAGCGAAGTTCGATTTATCCACGAAGCGGAAACCGATGTGAAGAAGAAAGAATTGTTTCAGAAAGTCCGTAAAGGCGAGGTCAGAGTGCTAATGGGTTCAACACAAAAAATGGGTGCCGGTACGAATGTTCAGGACAGACTTATCGCACTTCACGATGTTGATTGTCCTTGGCGACCGGCAGACTTGGAGCAACGCAGTGGTAGAATTATCCGTCAGGGCAACTCAAATCCGAAGGTGGAAATCTATCGTTATGTTACCAAGCAGACCTTTGACGCATATCTGTATCAGCTTGTCGAAGGAAAGCAGAAGTTCGCTTCACAGATTATGACGAGCAAATCTCCGGTCAGAAGTGCAGAAGATATTGATGAAACCGCACTGTCTTATGCTGAGATTAAAATGCTTGCCACCGGCAATCCATATATCAAGGAAAAGATGGATTTGGACATTCAGGTACAGAAATTAAAGCTCTTAAAATCCAATTTCTTATCTGAAAAGTACAGCCTTGAGGATAAGATAATTAAATATTATCCGCAGCGTATCACTTCTCTTGAAAACCGAATTAACGGTTTGACGGAAGATGTGAAAACTGCAAAACAACACCCGAAACCAACAGATGACCGCTTTGTCGGTATGGAGGTTAAGGGTGTTTTTTATTCCGAAAAAGCAGACGCAGGTAAAGCAATTATCGAAGCCTGCAAGGAAATGACAAGTCCTGCAACTATTCCTCTCGGCAAGTACAGAGGATTTGAAACGGAGCTGTCTTTTGACACAACAGAGCGTTCTTACTGCGTGACAGTCAAGGGAGAAACCGGCAAACAGGTATCGCTTGGCGATGATGTTTTCGGTAATATCACTCGTATTGATAATGCGGTTGAGCGTTTTGCAGACGACCTTGAAAAAGCAAAGGACAGTCTTGCTGATACGAAAAATCAGTTTGAAACCGCACAGAAAGAAGTGCAAAAACCGTTTGTGCAGGAAGAAGAATTGAAGTCTAAACTTGCCCGTTTGGACGAGCTGAATATCCTACTCAATATGGATAAAAAGGAAAATGAAATTGTAGGCGGCGAGCCTGATGAGGGCGAATCCACCGAGAAGCGAAAGGAGAAGTCGTATGAAAGATAAGAATGAAATGTGAGGTGGTCACTATGCCATATATAGCACCGGAAGTCATAACTGAAGCAAAGCGGATGGATTTGCTGACCTATCTTCGCACCTATGAACCGAATGAACTTGTCCGTTATAGCGGTAACACTTACTGTACCAGAGAACACGACAGTTTGAAGATTTCAAACGGGAAATGGATGTGGTGGTCGAGAGGTATCGGAGGCAAATCTGCCCTTGACTATCTTATCAAAGTCAAAGGACTTGATTTTGTAGAAGCGGTTGAAACCATTATGGGACAGTGTGCTGTTTCTGCTCCGGTCTATGAAAAAGAAAGCCGGAGTTATGAAAATCAGCCGCTTCTTTTACCGCAGAAAAGTCCAAGTAATGATGTGGTTACGCAGTATCTTTTCAGTCGAGGGATTGATTATGAAATCATAAACTACTGTCTTGATAAGGAAATTATCATTGAATCACTGCCATATCACAATGTTGTTTTTATCGGTTATGACGAGAAAAAAGAAGCAAAGTATGCCGCATTTCGGGCAACGAACAGCAGTCGTATTATGGGCGACTGCAACGGTAGTAAGAAGCAATTTTCTTTCAGGCTGATAAATGAAGAAAGCACTGAGGTACACCTGTTTGAATGTGCCATCGACCTGTTATCCTATGCCACATTAGCAAAGATGGAGGGCAGGGACTGGAACAAATTAAACCTTGTTTCTCTCTCCGGCGTGTATTCGCCTAACAGAGAAACAGAGAAATCCAAAGTGCCGGTTACCCTTAAAAATCTGCTTGAAAAGAATAAGAACATTAACCGTATCGTGCTTCATTTTGACAATGATATTGCCGGAAGAAAGGCGGCAAATGCACTGAAAATTATATTAAAAGACAGATACCAAGTCGTTGACGATCCGCCCAAGTGCGGAAAAGATGTCAACGACTTTCTTTGTATCAAGTTAGGAATATCAAAGAAGCACGAAAGGAGTTTTGAAAGATGAATGTTGAAAAAATCAGAGAAATGTACTCGGAGGGAACGCAGATTATTCTCCAAGAAATGCGTGGCGAAAGTCAAATGCCTTATGGTTTGAAAGGAACGGTTAAGTTCGTTGACGACGCCGGACAAATTCATATGAGTTGGGAAAACGGCAGCTCACTTGCACTAAACATTGATGAGGATACCTTTGAAAAGGTTGAAACCTCTGAAAAGATTTCTGTCATTCTTATTGAACCGGGCAGGTATCCGAAGCTTATTGAAATTGAGGATACGCTGGAAGCAATGCAGGAAACCGTAGGCGGATATATTGAGGAATATATGCCTTTTGATGATGAAGTTGCAATCGTTTGTAACGAAGAAGGAAAGATGAACGGTGCGGAATTAAACCGTGCAATCTACTCCAATGATAAGGAAATCCTCGACATTATTGCAGGCAAATTCTTTATCGCATACGCACCGATTGAGTCGGAAAGTTTTCTCAGTATGCCAAAGGATTTGATGAAAAAGTATGAGGATAAGTTCCGATATCCGGAGCGTTTTTATCAGACGGACAAGGGCATTGAAACGAAAGCATATAAGCCAATTTCAAAAGATATGGAGCGATAAAAAGACAGACGATGGGGCAACCCGGAGAGTCTGCATATTCTTAGCGAGCAGTGTATTTGGATAGCACACTACCAAATACCTCGTTAGGGGTTGCCCCTAATACCCCAAGAGAAAGGAGAACGCTATGCGTGAGATAGCATTGGTAGCCGTCGGTGTAATTGCCGGTGGCTTTATCGGAGTTACTTTTATGTGTCTGTTCCAGATAAATAAGGACAGGCACTATATCATCACAAGAAAGGATGGCACAGAAAATGAGGAAAAGAAACATTCAGAAGATTGTTAGGTTCAGTCGAGATGAAGCACAGGATTTACAGAAGAAAGCAAAAAAGGCTTGCCTGAGTGAAGCCGGACTTATCCGTTTGCTTCTTCGAGGTTACGAGCCGAGAGAAAAGCCGGACGAAAGATTTTATGATGTGATGCGTGAGCTTTCCTCTATCGGAAACAACATCAATCAGCTTGCAGTCAAAGCAAATACACTTGGCTTTGTTGACGCACCGCAGCTTAAAAAGGAAGCGGAGCGTTGGCATAAGTTTCAGGCAGATATTGAGCGTACTTATTTAAGACCCGATAAGAGCGAAATGAAATGGCAGTAAGCAAGTTGTGGGCAGTCAATTCAAGGCTCGGTCAGGTTATCGACTATGCTGCCAATCCTGAAAAGACGGCGGCAGATATTTATTCCGAGGAGCAGTATCAGGCACTTGCCGATGTTCTCTCCTATGCAAAGGACGAAGAAAAAACTGAACGAGAATATTTCGTGGAAGGTATCAACTGCAATCCGACCACTGCCCGTGACCAGTTTGTATCTGTCAAGCAGGCATATGGGAAAGAGGATGGCATACAAGCCTATCACGGATATTTGAGCTTTAAGGAACAAAATATCACACCGGAACTTGCACAGAAAATCGGGATGGAGTTTGCAAACGAAGTGTGGGGGAAAAGATTTCAGGTTGTTGTTACAACGCACCTAAACACCAAGCACCTGCATTGCCACTATGTAATTAACTCTGTTTCATTCAAAGACGGCAAGCGATGTCAAGATACTTCGTGGTTTAAGTTCAGAAAAGTTGCCGACCGTATTTGTGAGAAATATGGATTATATTACAATCCAAACCCGAATCGCAGTAAGCAATCCTCTTACTACTATAAGCAGGAACAGGCGGGAATGCCGACCAGATATTCTATGGTGCGAGAAGCTATAGATGAAGCGATTGCCCACAGCACAAATATCAGAAGTCTTGACTACGCACTTACACAGATGGGATATGAGCATTGTCTAAGCGAGAGCCGAAAGTATTGGACGATTGTACCGAAAGGGTACACGAAACCCATACGACTTAAAAATCTCGGAGAAGATTATACCGAGGAAGCAATCAGGCGTAGGCTTATGGAAAATCAGAGAGTACGCATAGTTCCGTTTGCAAAGCAGACGGTGGTTATCAGGCAGTACCGATTGCCTACAAGAGAAAACAAAATCAAAAAAGTGGGCGGACTGTATGGCTTGTATCTGCATTACTGTTACAGGCTCGGTTATCTGCCAAAATACAAAAAACAGAATACAGCAAGGCTTCACTATCTTTTGAAAGAGGATTTATTGAAGCTGGATAAAATCACAGCAGAGACAAGGCTGCTCGGACGAGAAAAGATTTCTACGGACGAGCAGCTTTTCTCATATAAAGAGTCGCTGAAAGGTCAAATTAAAACTTTGAATGACGACAGAACGCACCTGCGAAAAAAAGCAAGAACAAAGATGAGTGACGATGAGCTGTCTAAGGTCAAAGAACAGATTTCGACGGTAAGCGATAAAATTCGGGAGCTGAACAAAGAGGTTCGTCTCTGTGACGACATTGCCGAGAGGTCAAAGGTTATGGAGCAGAACCTTGAAACAATCAGAGCCGAAGAAGAAAAACAACAACGAAAGGAGCAAAAGCGAAATGACAAATTCAGGTGACGCAGCCGAACAAGTCGTCAGGTTATCCCTTGAAGGCTTTGAAGTTGCTGCAAGACTTACCGGTTCAGCCGCAAAGAATATCGCAATTCTTCTTGCTTCCGTATTAAAACAGGAAGCAACGCAGGCGAACAAGACAAGAGGAAAAGCCCGTCTTACCAATATGATTAAATCCGGCAAGGAATTGAAAGTGTTTTCTATTCCGAATAAGGATTTGAAGAAGTTTACCGAACAGGCAAAACGCTACGGTGTTCTCTACTGTGTTCTTCGAGATAAGAACACAAAGGGAGAGAATATTTCGATTGATATTATTGCCCGTGCGGAAGACGCTTCTAAAATTCAAAGAATCGTTGAACGATTTGAACTCGGTAAGGTGGATAAGGCGGCAATCGTAACAGAATCGCAGAAAGCGGTTGAAAAACGAGAAGCAGTGGAAAAAGATAAACCGACAAAATCCAAGAATGAAATCATCACGGAGGAAGCTGTACGAAAACCACTTCAAAAAGAGGAAAACGCACAGTCAAACCCCACAACCGCCAAAACGGACAAAAACCCTCCGTCAAGGCAAAACTCAGAGCCGGAAGATATGCAAACTGATAAGGGTATTGCTGTTGACAGACAGAAGAAGCCATCGGTCAAAGAAAAACTTGACCGCTATAAGGCTCAGGCAAAACAGCAAAAAGAAGCAGAACGCAAAGAGCCGGAAACAGATAAGGCAAAGCATCCTTCTGCACCGAAGCAGACGGTACACCAACAGCCGAAAACAAAATCCAAGAAACCGAAAGAGAGGTAATTGCAATGACAGAAAATTTTACTCCTGCAAAAGCAGGCACTCAGCGACCGAGACTTTCCAAAGAGGAATATGCTGAGAAGAAACGAGCCGAGAAAGACGGTGTGTATCAGCTTGCGGATGAAGCGGCTAAAGAGATTGTATCTTCGCCGGAGAAATTCAAAGCGTTCCTTGATACGCAGAGCCGACTTGACAGATATTCGGCAGTCAACGCACTTTTGATTTATAAGCAGTATCCGCAGGCGGTACAGCTTAAAGATTTTGATGACTGGAGCAAAGACAATATTAAAATCACAAAAGGTGCTAAGAGTATTTCCATTCTTGAACCGGTGGAATATGCAAAGCGTAACGGTACAACAGGCATTTCCTACAATGTGAAGAAAGTGTTTGATGTGGCACAGACCAATGGGAAACGACCGCCTGCACCGACAGTTAATCGTGACCCAAAAGCACTAATTACCACAATGCTTGATTCGTCGCCCGTAAATGTGGAAGCAACCAATGAACTCCCATATCCGAATATGGCGGCGTTTTATAACAATGAGGAACAGACCTTGTATGTAAAGCGTGATGTGGGAGACAGCGTAGCGGTTGCTCAATGCGTAGCACAGGAACTGGGACACGCACAGCTTTCCATCAACAGCGACAGTTACAGTCGCTCTGATATGGGATTTCAGGCAGTGTGTATCGGTTATATGCTTTGCAAAAAATACGGTATTGATACACAGAATTTTGCCATTAACCGTATTCTGGATAAGCTCGCAAACAAAGAGCCGAAGGACATTCGTTTTGAACTATCTAAGACGAGAAATGCGATGGCTGATATTCATTCCCGTGTATCAGACGAACTGTACAAGAAAAAGCAGGCACGCACAAAAGATTATGAAAGATAAGAGGTACAGATATGGCGAAAGAAGAACTTTACCATATTGCGTTGGATGATTATGAACACGGTATCGTTATCCGTTCTCTCAATGATGAGAAAACAGATTTAATGAACGAGGGGAAATCAACCGATGCTGTGGACGACCTGATTATCAAGGTCGGGACTGCCCCAAAGAAAAAATTCAAGGTTATTGAAAAGGAACGCTCCGGCGATGCGAGATAACGAAAGACAGTCTGCGATTATTCTTTCTGTCATCGGTATTGTTCCGGTTGTGTGGCTGGCACTTCTCATAGCTCCGTCAGTTAAAGGCGGATTGCCGGAGATATTGCCGAGCCTGATGAATGTATTTAACAATCCGTTTCATATAGAAGTTTGTGAGGACAGTGTGAAAACTGTCCTCATTTTGCTTTTGTGCTATGGAATGGGTATCGGGATATATTTCTCCACACAGAGAAACTACCGCAGGCGGGAGGAACACGGTTCTGCAAAATGGGGCAATGCAAGAGCCGTGGATAAGAAGTACAGACAGTCTCCGTATTCCGATAACAAGCTGATGACGCAGAATGTCCGTATCGGATTGAATGCGAAAAAGCACAGACGAAATCTGAATACACTGGTATGCGGCGGTTCCGGTGCAGGTAAAACAAGATTTTACTGTAAGCCCAACCTTATGCAGTGCAATACCTCTTTTGTAATCCTTGACCCGAAAGGCGAAATCTTGAGGGATACGGGAAAACTTCTTGAGAAAAAAGGATATGAGGTCAGAATTCTTGACCTTATCTCTATGGAAAAGAGCCACTGTTACAATCCGTTTGTGTATCTTCAGAACGACAACGATGTGCAGAAACTTGTAACTAACTTATTCAAAAGCACCACACCAAAGGGTAGTCAGTCCCAAGACCCGTTTTGGGACACTTCAGCTTCTATGCTCCTTTTGGCGTTGGTGTTTTATTTACGCTATGAAGCACCGGAGGAAGAACAGAACTTTGCAATGGTTATGGAAATGCTCAGAGCCGGTTCGATTGAGGATGAGGAAGATACAAGACCATCTCCTCTCGATGAATTATTTGCAGAGCTTGAGATGAACAATCCCGACCATATTGCTCTAAAGTATTACCGTTCCTATCATTCCGGTTCGGCAAAGACACTGAAATCCATTCAGATAACACTTGCCGCAAGGCTTGAGAAATTCAATCTTGAAAGCCTTGCTTCTTTAACTTCGGCAGACGAGTTAGACCTGCCCTCTATGGGAGAAAAGAAAGTCGCTTTGTTTGCCCTGATACCCGATAACGACTCCAGTTTCAATTTTCTGGTGTCGATTTTATATACTCAACTGTTTCAGCAGTTATTCTATGCCGCCGACCATATCCACGGGGGTTCGCTTCCCGTTCCCGTCCATTTTCTGATGGACGAATTTGCCAATGTTTCATTGCCGGATGACTTTGACAAGATACTTTCGGTAATGCGTTCCAGAGGTGTGTCGGTCAGTATCATCTTACAGAACTTGGCACAGCTTAAAGCCTTATTTGAAAAGCAATGGGAAAGTATCGTAGGCAACTGCGATGAATTTCTGTATCTTGGCGGCAACGAGCAAAGCACGCACAAATATGTGTCGGAACTGCTCGGCAAAGAAACCATCGACACGAACACTTATGGTAAGAGTTCCGGTCGAAGCGGTAACTACTCCACTAATTATCAGATAAGCGGTCGTGAGCTTCTCACTCCGGATGAGGTTCGTATGCTGGATAACCAATATGCGATTCTATTTATCCGAGGAGAGCGACCAATTATGGATTTTAAGTACGATATTTTGAAACATCCGAATGTGGCACTGACCACAGACGGAAGAGAAAAACCGTACAAGCACGGAGAAGTAACGATACCGCACTCATCTATTTCCGTACTTGCCATTGACCCGGATGAGGTTGAGGAAAGCAATTACGGAGAAACCACTTATGAACTTCTGTCCGATGAGGATTTTGAAGTAGATAACATTTTTTAATCACAGGAGGAAATTACAATGAGATTTTTTAAGAAAAACACAGAAAACAAAACAACTTCTAAATTGCCCATGACCGGAAAGGTTAAGAAAGGCTATCGTGCTTATTGTGCGGCAGTATTGGCGATGACCGTTGTACTCGGCACAGGCGTTACCGCATTTGCTGCAAATGACCCTATCACGGTTGTAAATAATCTATCCGATTTCATTTTCGGACTTATCCGTGCAATCGGACTTATCCTGCTCGGCTTCGGTATCGTGCAGGTCGGACTTTCTTTGAAGTCCCACGACCCGTCACAGAGAGCAAACGGATTTCTTACTCTTGCCGGAGGTATCATCATTACTTTCGCAAAAGAAATCCTTACTCTTATCACAGGCTAAGAAGCAACAGTTATCACGGGGCATACTCGGCAAAACGGGTATGCTCCCATTTTTACAAGGAGGTGCGAATGAATGAGCGATAACTGGGTAGTTCAAAACCTCGAAAACGCTCTTGAAACTTGGAACGATAAATTAAGCGAGATATGGCAGCTTTTAACCACAACGCCGCAGGATTTCAAAGGCGGAAGCATATGGAATGTGATGGTAACAATCAACGGAGCAGTTCAGGCAATCGGACTTGCACTGTTGGTGCTGTTCTTTGTGGTAGGCGTTGTCCGTACCTGCGGCAGCTTTACCGATGTAAAAAAGCCGGAACACGCACTGAAATTGTTTGTTCGCTTTGCCATTGCCAAAGGTGTCATAACCTACGGTATGGAGCTTATGCTTGCTTTATTCAATATCGTTCAAGGTATCATTTCAACCATTATGACATCATCGGGATTTGGAACACCGAATCAGACGACGCTCCCATCCGAAATGGTAACAACCATTGAGGACTGCGGATTCTTTGAAAGCATTCCGCTATGGGCAGTGACTCTGATAGGCGGTCTTTTTATTACGGTGTTGTCATTCATTCTGATAATGACGGTTTACGGCAGATTTTTCAAACTGTATATGTACACGGCATTAGCACCGATACCGCTATCTACCTTTGCCGGAGAACCAACGCAGAATGTGGGCAAGAGTTTTATTAAAAGTTACTGTGCGGTACTGCTTGAAGGTGCAGTAATCGTGCTTGCCTGCATAATCTTCTCACTGTTTGCGTCAAGTCCGCCGGTAGTAAACCCGGACGCTGCGGCAGTCACACAGGTATGGTCATATATCGGAGAACTTGTATTTAATATGCTTGTTCTTGTCGGTGCAGTAAAGATGAGTGACCGTATTATCAGAGAAATGATGGGCTTATAACGGAGGTTTTTGCAACAAATCTTCAGGCAAAATTCTTGCCTGAAAAACACAAAAAAAAATAAAAATAATTGACAAGTGAAAAAATCGTGATATACTGTAATGATTTAGCTTTGCTAAATGGTCGGATTGAGGAAGTAAAGATAGGATGGTCAAGTATATGTACGAATATGTCAGCAAAGCAGAATACAAGCCTTATAAAGAGGAAATTGAAAGTATCATAAAAAAGGTTCAAAAAATAATGAAAACCGAATATGATACGACTTTTCAATTCAAATTGATTGGAAGTGCAAATCGACACCTCGTCACTAAGATAAAAGATGGTAACAGAGGTTATGATTTTGACTACAATCTAATTTTGCAAAAGAGCGATTTATGGGACAATCCCAAAAAACTGAAAGAGCAGTTTATGAGAGCTTTTTCCAAGTCGCTCAAAGGTACAAAGTACGGAGAACCCGAAGACTCCACTTCTTCTATTACCATAAAGGTTGTTGATAAAAAACATTCCAAGATTATCAGAAGCTGTGATTTTGCGATAATTTATTATTTAGATGATGACAATTTGGACAATGGATATAGATATATCAAGAATTGGAAGAAAAACAATCGCTATTCATTTGAAGATAGAGTCCTATCACAAAATGCAGACTGCAAACTTCAAGAAATACTTGAATATGAGCAGGGATGGAATTGTGTTCGTGATGAGTATATCAAGTTAAAAAATCGTAATAGGGATACGAACAAAAAGTCCTTTATTCTGTATTTGGAAAGTATTCATAATGTTTATAATCACATACAGCAAAGTTTAGAAAATGAAGAAGATAATTTACCAAGAGGACTTACTTATTTAAACCTTTGGTAATGCACGATACGATGTGGCACTGTCAGTTATGGCGGTGCTTTTTTATTTGTCATAGAAAGGAAATTCTGATGGAAGTAAAAATAAACAGAGAAATACGAAATTACACAGAATCAATGTTCTTTGGACTGTCGCTCAGACAGTTCATTTTTTCTATCCTTGCGTGTGGTGTGGCGGTAGGATTGTACTTCTTACTCAAACCGCATCTTGGAACTGAAACAGTATCGTGGGTGTGTATTTTGGGAGCAGCACCGTTTGCGGCTCTCGGATTTGTGAAATACAACGGAATGACAGCAGAGAAATTTATCTGGGCGTGGATTAAGTCCGAGTTTCTTATGCCAAAGAAGTTAGTGTTTCACTCCACAAACACCTATTTAGAACTGATGAAACCGAGCATTGAGAAAAAGACAAAGGAGGCTTACAAGAATAATGATTAAGACATTAAACAACATCTTTAAGCAGGATAAGGAAAAATTTGTTGTGCCGAAGGGTGTGCAGGACTGTATTCCGCTTACTGCCATCTATGATGACGGTATTTTCAGAGTGGGCAAAGACAAGTATTCTAAATCCTTTAAGTTCACGGATATTAACTATGCGGTTGCCAGCCGAGAAGATAAAGAAGCGATGTTCCTTGAGTATTCGGAACTACTTAACTCTCTTGACAGTGGAGCAACCACAAAACTCACTATCAACAACAGACGACTGAACCGTTTGGACTTTGAGAAGACAATCCTTATCCCTGAAACCGGAGACGAACTAGACGAATATCGGGAGGAATACAACAAAATGCTTCTTGATAAGGCAACGGGAGCAAATTCAACGGTGCAGGATAAGTATGTGACCATCTCCATCAATAAAAAGAATGTGGATGACGCAAGAACCTATTTTGCCCGTGTAGGTGCAGATTTGATTTCACACTTTTCACGACTTGGCAGTAAGTGTGTGGAACTTGAAACGGATGAGCGACTTCGCATTATTCACGACTTCTTCCGTGTGGGGGAAGAAACTTCATATCATTTTGATATTAAGGAAACACGAAAGAAAGGACACGATTTTAAGGACTATATCTGCCCGGACTCTTTAGAATTTGAAAGTGATTATTTCAAAATCGGTAACCGTTATGGCAGGGTTATCTTTCTTCGTGAATATGCGTCCTATATCAAGGACAGTATGGTGGCGGAACTTACGGATATGAACCGAAATCTGATGATGTCCATTGATATTGTACCTGTTCCTACCGATGAAGCAGTCAGAGAAGCCGAAAACAGATTGCTCGGTGTAGAAACCAACATTACGAACTGGCAGAGAAAGCAGAATATGAACAACAACTTTTCGGCAACTGTTCCTTATGATATGGAACAGCAAAAAAAGGAAATGAAAGAGTTCCTTGATGACCTTACCACCCGTGACCAGAGAATGATGTTCGCAGTGCTCACAATGGTGCATACCGCAGATACCAAAGAGCAGCTCGACAACGATACGGAAGCGTTGCTCACAACAGCGAGAAAACATCTTTGTCAGTTTGCGGTTCTTAAATTTCAGCAGATGGACGGACTCAATACCGTTATGCCATACGGTACAAGGAAAATAGACACATTCAGAACTCTTACGACCGAGAGCCTTGCAGTGTTTATTCCGTTCAGGGTTCAGGATATTTACCACGAGAACGGCATTTATTACGGTCAGAATGTTATCAGTAAAAATATGATAATTGCCGACCGAAAACAGCTTCTTAACGGTAACTCCTTTATTCTCGGTGTATCCGGTGGCGGTAAGTCTTTTGCGGCTAAGGGGGAGATTGAAAATATTATCCTTTCTTCCGATGCTGATGTAATCATCATCGACCCTGAGAGGGAGTATTCCCATCTTGTAAATGCACTTGGTGGCGAGATTATCAATATCTCCGCAACATCGAATAACCATATCAATGCAATGGATATGAACAAGGACTATGGCGACGGAGCAAATCCTGTTATCTTGAAATCCGAGTTTATTATGTCCCTTTGCGAACAGCTTATCGGCGGTACAAATCTCGGAGCAAAGCAGAAGTCCATCATTGACCGTTGTACTGCAAGCGTTTACCGCACCTATCAGCAAAACGATTATACCGGTCAGGTTCCGACCTTGCAGGATTTCAGAGATGAACTTCTCAAACAGGATGAGCCGGAAGCAAAGGAAATCGCTCTTGCTATTGAGTTGTTTACTCACGGTTCGCTGAATACTTTTGCAAAGCAGACAAATGTAGATACTCACAATCGACTTATCTGTTATGACATTCTCGACCTCGGCAAGCAGCTTATGCCTATCGGTATGCTTGTCGTCCTTGACAGTATTTTGAACCGAATCACACAGAACCGAGCAAAGGGTAAGCAGACCTTTATCTTCATTGATGAGATTTATCTTTTGTTCCAGCACGAGTATTCTGCAAACTTCCTCTTTACACTCTGGAAGCGTGTAAGAAAGTACGGTGCATACGCAACCGGTATCACTCAGAATGTGGACGACCTTTTGCAGAGCCATACTGCAAGAACAATGCTTGCGAACAGCGAGTTTATCATTATGCTTAATCAGGCTTCTACCGACAGACTGGAACTTGCAAAACTTCTGAATATCTCAGACCTTCAGCTTTCGTATATCACAAATGTTGACGCAGGACACGGACTTATCAAGGTGGGCAGTTCTCTTGTACCGTTTGCAAATAAGTTCCCGAAGAATACGAAGTTGTACCGCTTGATGACGACGAAGCCCGGTGAAGGCTTATAAGGAGGTGTTTTCTATGGCTAAAATTCAATTCAGAAACAAAGCACACAGAGATTTTGTCTTTGAAAATCTCGAAAAATGCAGGCACAATGACTGCTATCATCAGGCATTTTTCTACGTGATGGGCATTTCAGAAGAAACCAGAATGAATATCGGAAAAATGTTTGATTTTAAGAACGATTGCATTGTGCCGGAGGGAATGTATGGCGGTTGGCAGACCAGTGGAACAGTCAAGGTCTGCCACCTTGCCTTTAATCTTTGGAACGGCTTCACGGAGGAGGGAAAAGAAAATCTTTTCACACCGGATGAATTGTTCTGTTGCGGATATGCTCCTTACTTTATGGAAGGTATCAAACTCAGGTATCCCGAATATTGTAGAGATTTGACTCCACCTAAAAGAAAAGATATGGAAAGGTAAAGGTACAAAACGATGAGTAAGAAAATGAGAATTACGGTTATATCGCTTTTAAGCGTTGTATTTGCTGTGAGTGTTGGCTTCTTGGTCAAAGACTACTGCGACTCTAAAATGCAGGCAGAACTCTATGATAACTTGATTGAAACCGTTGAGGATACAGATGATACGGAGGATACGATGTCATATTCCGAAGATAAGAACTTTTTGCCAGACTATCAGGAACTGTATATGCAGAACAACGATATGGTAGGATGGATAAAGGTTGAGGATACCAAAATCAATTATCCGGTTATGCAGTCAAAGGATAATCCGAATTTCTATTTAAGACACGGATTTGATAAAGGTTATACAGTGTACGGTTGTCCGTATGTACAGGAAAACTGCGATGTGGATGCTCCGTCAGATAACCTTGTTATCTACGGTCATCATATGAACGACAATTCGATGTTCGCCGGATTGATGAAATATGCCGATAAATCTTTTTGGGAAAAGCACAAAACCATTCAGTTCGATACGCTGACCGAAAAAGGCAAATACGAGGTAGTGGCAGCTTTCAAGACGGAAGTATATACAGACAGTCCGAACAGCTTCAGATACTATGATTTTGTCAATGCAGATACAGAAGATGAATTCAATGCGTATATTGCCAAGTGCAAGGAACTTGCAATCTATGATACGGGAGTAACCGCAGAATATGGCGATAAATTGATTACACTTTCAACTTGCGAGTATTCCCGTAATAACGGAAGAATGGTTGTTGTGGCGAAGAAAGCGGCTGAATAGGAGGGATGAACCTTGTATGATTAGTTTGATAAATTTGGCGGTGTTGTTCGCAGCGAAAGTTGCGGACAATGCCCTTAGTACAACAAAGACAATATTGGTACAGAGAAGTCGGTGGATACTTGCAGGCATTGCGGTTATCATATCCGACTTCATTTATTTTTGGATAACGAAAAGAGTTGTTTCTGCGAATAACGAGATTGCAATGCTCGTTGTTGCCGTTGCGGGTGGTGTGGGTTGTTCTCTTGCCTGCTTTATCAATGAGAAAATCTCAAAGGACAGAACCTATGTGAACGTGATTATGTCTGATGACCTTGAAGAAATGAAGCATTTCAGGGACTTTCTCGCACAGCATCACATCACGAATGTTGCAAGTGACAGCTACACCCTTGACTGGAACGCAAAGACAATCTCTATTACCGCTTATCCCGAAACAAAAGCAGAAAGCCGATTGATTAACGAGTTTATTGCGGACAGCTCGACAAAATTCAAAAGAGTGATTCAACCGGCTTAGGAAGGAGGTTTGATGTGGCTGATATTAAAACAAGAGATACGGTTAAGGGTACGATAAAGACCTTGGATAAAGCTGCCATTGCCGGTCAGAAAATGAAACAGGCATATATCGCCACAAAGGACAAAGCAGAACATTCGGTAAATACAAATGAGAATACTGCGGAAGAATATGCTGCCGATAAGACGGAAGCCGGAATTGATGAAATCGCACATAAAGGTGCGTATGCTTTTGATAAAGCTGGACGAAAAGGCGTTCAGGAAACAAAGCAGAATATTCAATCTGCCAAAGAGGGCATACAGCGTTTCAAACAGCAGAGAGCAGAAAAGGCAATGAACGCTCAGAAAATGCAAGGCAGACCTACAACGGTTGGTAGTTCTTCAGCACAGACGCAGACAACATCGGCAATCAGGACACTTGAAAAGCCGGAGAAAATGGTTAAGCAATCTGCGACTTCCGCAGGCAAGAAGAATATTAAACTTGCTGGCAAGGAAGTAGCGAAAACAACGCAGAGGTCTGTTAAGACTGCCGAGCATACCGCAAAGGCAAGCATTAAGACCAGTCAGCAGACGGCAAAAGCCGCACAGAAAACCGCTCAGGCGACGGTTAAGGCTTCGCAGAAAGCGGCACAGGCGGCGAAGAAAGCGGCGAAAGCTACAGCAGATACCGTAAAAGCCACAGCGAAAGCTACTGTTGCAACAGTCGAAGCGATTATTGCAGGGACAAAAGCACTTGTAGCAGCAATCGCAGCAGGCGGTTGGATAGCGGTGCTGATTATTATGATTGTTGTGTTGTTTGGTGCTGCCGTAGCAATGTTTGGAGGAGGAAGTGACAGTAATTCCTATACTCCGGTAAGTGCAGAAGTAGAAGCCTATGAACCTATCATACAGAAATATGCCAAAGAGTACGGCATTCCTGAGTATGTAGAACTTATCAAGGCAGTTATGATGCAGGAAAGCGGCGGCAGAGGACTTGACCCTATGCAGGCAGCAGAGGGAAGTTTCAATACAAGGTATCCGCACGAACCTAATGGAATTAAAGACCCTGAATATTCTATCCAGTGTGGAGTTCAGGAATTGAAAGCGGCTCTTACTTCGGCAGAAGTGGAAAGTCCGATAGATATGGAGCATATCAAACTTGCCCTACAAGGCTACAACTTCGGTAATGGGTATATTTCTTGGGCAAAATCAAAGTATGGCGGTTATTCTTATGCCAATGCAGTGGAGTTTTCCACTCAGCAGGCACAAAGGCTTGGTTGGGATAGTTATGGAGATACCCAATATCCGGCTCACGTTCTGAGGTACTATCCGTATGGGCGAGCCTTTACTGCCGGAGGTAATCAGGCGATTGTTGAGGTTGCCTTGACGCAGGTAGGCAATCAGGGCGGACAACCTTACTGGAGTTGGTATGGTTTTGATAGCCGAGTGGAATGGTGTGCCTGCTTCGTATCTTGGTGTGCTGACCAATGCGGGTATATTGAAAGCGGACTTGTTCCGAAATTTGCAGGTTGTGTGGACGGTGCAAACTGGTTTAAGTCAAATGGAAAATGGCAAAACCGCACTTATGAACCAAAGGCAGGAGATATTATCTTCTTCGATTGGGAGGGCGATGGTACAACAGACCACGTTGGTATCGTAGAGAAGTGTGAGAATGGCACAGTTTATACCGTAGAGGGTAACTCAGGCGACGCCTGCAAGCAAAGACAGTACGCAGTCGGAAGTAGCAATATCTATGGATACGGTATTCCGGCGTATTAAAAATTCCAGACGGTGTCTGGAAAATTGAAAAGATGGCTGCTCAGTTGAGTAGCCATCGGGTACATTATGAGAAATCAGTTGTTTCTCTGTTATTCAGGAAAATATGGTGTGTGTGATAAGTGAAGCTGAAAAGCATATCGGCATTTTCTTTACTGCCGTCTAAAAAGGAAATATCATCGGCAAGGATAAAAAGAATTGCTAACAGCTTCTTGATATATCCAGTGTAGCAGGCATAATCTACATAGATGTTGGCGATATATCCCTCGGCAAATTCTATCAGGTCAGCGTCAATTTCAAAGCTGTTGGACAACTCGTAAACTGTCTTGATGAATTTGTCCTTATCAGCAATTCGTTCTTTACTTGGAACACTTCTGCGGTTCTTCTGTATGAATTTCAAAAAATCATCAGCTTCCGTAAAGTCAGGAATGATTGTGTTGCCAGTTCCCAAATCTGTTTTGTAATCCTCAAATTTCTCTTTTTCAAACCGATTACTGAATATTATCTTTTGTTCGTCCATTCCTTTTTACCCCTAAATTTCTTTTTTGGAGATTGCTTAACGTGGCTCTTGGGTTGTGGTTTATCTTTCGCCATTAACAATCGTGAATTACTACTTTTATAGTATAACATAAAAATAGTTGGAAATCATTACTGATAGTTGGTTTGACTTCATCTGAGTACGTGTATGTTGGAACCAACTTTTGTTTTTACTCACACTGATGAAGGGTGATAAGGTGGTCAAGCTGGCTGAAGTAGCTTGCAATGAGTTGCTGTTCTTTCATTGCTGAAGGGTAACTCACGCTTGTTTTTTGAATGTTGCTGCGACTTAAAGAGAGCACTTTTATGCCCTGCATTAGAGGAAGAAGCTGATGGTGGTAAGCGTTGGAATTGAGGTAGTAACCGAGGTACCCCAATGCCATTCTGTTCCGAGGGCGGCACACCATTGTATGTAACCCCGATACTATGGCACTCCCTTGCAAATTACCTATTTCACAGGCTTTTCCGGTCGTTTCATCTTCTGCGGTATCAGCGATAATAACATCACCATTCTGCAATAAAGCCCCATTGAAATCCTCTCGGCATCTATGCGGGATGCGAGGAATATCATCCTTTTGAACATCCAGCACAGAGCCATACTTTATCAGCACATCACCATAATGAACATTCAGGACAGTTCCTTCATCATAACTCAGTTCGGCACGGGAAAGTGTGTTATTCGGGACAGTGCAATCAAACACTTCACCAAACTTACGCTGTTCCCAAGTAATAGCTAATGGTGATTGAAAACGGCAGCCGTCAATTTGACATTTACACTGATGAAGGGTGATAAGGTTGTCGAGTTGAGCAAGATACTTGCCAATTCGTATTTGCTCAGCCTTGTTTGGCAACAGTAAGTCTATGCCCATTAGTGTTTCAGCATTGAGTTTTGCACGACCCCCGCCGACCAAAAGTGACTCAATATCCGCTTGACTAATGGCATAGGCAAGGAATTGATTGTCTGCACAATCATACTTTCCTTGTAGAACGTGAGCGTGATTATTGACCCAAATTCTCCCTTTTACGCACTTTACAGGATAATTTTTAAGGTCATTCGCTCCATCTTCTGCGACAAGGATAAACTCACCATCGTGAGTATATCCATCTACATAGTCTTGAATTCCGTTCGCTCCGTAATAAGGAGTTGTGCCTGCAACTCGCAAACTTGCCGCCACCGGGATACGCAAATTATCATATCTGTCCGTTACTTCTCTAACCTTACGCTGTTCCCAAGAATGAACATAAACCGGTAATAACAGAGTTATATGCGTTTTTAACCGAAAGTATGAAAAAACGCACTTTAGTTCGAATATTTGTGGTTTTATTGAAAAAATCAAATTTCTATGGTACAATATATATACTTACACTTTAACTAAGAAAGAGGTGCAATGAAATGGCTGTTAGTTATAAAAAATTGTGGCACATTCTTGTTGACAGAGATATGAAGAAAAAAGACTTGATTGAATTGGCACATATAAGCGATTACACCATCAGAAAGCTCAACCGTGGTGAAAATGTGACTACCGATGTATTGGTAAGGATTTGCCGTGCGCTTGACTGCTCACTCGACGACATCGTAGAAATTCTACCGGAAGATAAATAACAGAAAATAAGGCTGAGATAACTATACAGAAAGAGAGGTCGCAAGAATGGCGAGGGCGACAACAAAACCGAAAAAAGAAATATAAGCACTATTTTCTGCATAATCAATTCATTTTTTTAAAAAGTTATCGCACATTGCAACCCCAATGAGGTACTCGAAAATGGCGTAGGCTCCATTACAGCCGGAAGCAAATGCATCGAAACATCAGGCGTAATGTCAAAATGATATAATTGAGCATCGACATAAGCATCGATCATGGCCACGACATAAACCC
>ENA-OPMG01000266-OPMG01000266.1-human-gut-metagenome-genome-assembly--contig:-NODE-266-length-37925-cov-4.840560_pt1 | contig 37925 bp, 30 predicted proteins | sample MGYA00241522_ERZ501741 | MGnify/ENA primary metagenome ERZ501741 (study PRJEB25962, sample SAMEA2042616) | human gut metagenome | biome: human gut; feature: human-associated habitat; material: faeces...
AAAATATCGGATATTTGACAACAACTGAGCTATCGAACAAAACTTCGAACAACTGGCTTAATGGCATTGCCTCTTGTTTTATGAACTAAAATAACATTTATCAAACACTATACGAAATTGCTTTTCATCATCCAAAATATTTTGTATGTTCCCTATTTTCTTTTCATCTGGCAAATATTCTAGTACCATGTGTGCATAGCCTTCTCTTCCATATTTCTTTTTCAAATATTTATATGTTCTCTCATAATGTTGCTCATAGGAGTAATCCGAAAAATACCTTTCCCCATATTTTATGGAACGTTCTGTCATTAAAAAAATATCAAAGCTTCTATCAGCTTGTGAAATTATCCTTGAATAAATTGATGTATACGTCCCTGCATATGAAGCTCTATGCTCTCTTATTGCAGCTTTGATAAGTTCTATCTGCGTTGAATCAAACAAGCGTGTAATCACCTTGTCAGTATCTATTTTTTCAGCTCCCCTTGTCTCATGCTGTTCTCTCCCCTCTAGCATCCCAATATCATGAAAAGCAGCAATACAATAAGCCATGTTTGCATCTGCATTATACTCTTTCGCAATTGCCAGACTTCTTCGTATCACATACCGTATATGCTTTTTATTATGAGCGGCATCTAATTTTTTATAGTGTGGAATAATATTTCTTAGTACATATATTTGTAATCTCAAATTAACATTTCTGCATAACACCATATTATCAACCTAATCAAACAAAGACATCTGTCTCTCTGCCTCTATTTCAATTCCCCAATAATAATTTAAAATCATCGCTGACCACTGCTCAATTTCTTCTTTCCCATCAATTATATCAGATAATTCAAGAAACTTTCCACTTTTTGTCGTTCCTGAATTCTTAATTAGTTCATGCGAATCCATAGTAATCTTCAATCCGTCAGTTTGTATTGGATATTTATAGCAAATAGCAATATGTTTCTTCTCTTGCTCCCCTTTCCCATGTAAGTATATTGGTTCTACATTCTTTAATGCGATAGAAATACCCAATTCTTCCTTCACTTCTCTTTGTAAAGCCTCTCTGCAAGTTTGCAAATAATCCCCTTTTCTTCCCTTTACAACATCCTCTGCTCTAATGTGTCCCCCAACATATAAAAGTAATTTATTTTTTTCAGTTGAATTCTTACTAAGTGCCTCATTTCGTTTTTTCACCGAAAAAATCCGCTTTTCTTCCATATCCGTCAACACCAAAATTGGAATTGGCTGCAATTTTTTTTCGTCCTGTTCAACCATCATACGCTTATCAAAACTAATATGTTGTAAAGGAGCATGCAGAATATCTGTAGATCCTACAGATATTTCATTTAATGTCCTTTCGAGAGTTCTATTGAAATTTATGTACCCTATTTTTTCATCCAACAAATTACTTAAAGTCTCTAATGTCTTCTGTGTAACTTCTTTTCCAACCTCATCCTGAGTACTCTTATTGGTATCTATTGGAATAATGTTTTTAAATAGTTTTTTGTTCTTTTGAACCGTCACATCTACCGCTTTCTTATACTCACCTAAAACCTCCAAATTCATTATTGATCCAATTTGATCTGTCAGTAAATTTGCGTATTCTCTTTCTATCGATATTTCTGGTTCAACAGTGAACGAAAAGACAATATCTATCAATCCAACAAATTCTTTACGTAATAAAAATTCACATACCTTCTTTTGAAAATCACTTTCCATCTTATTGCATGCAGTCAGCCATTCAAACCAACATAGAGCATCAAAAACTCCACGATCCAAAATAATCACATCGCACGTAGATTTCTTATCTTCTACTATTCCAATGAGTCCCGCTAGCGACATACATGAAGTCCACACATTAAACATAGGGCTTTGTTTATCGCTAACAGGGCATATGCTAGCTCGCTCCTGTATCACTTCAACCTCAAATCCATTTCTCTTCAAAAACTGTCTTAACGAATTAATACATGAGGTTTTTCCAGCTTTTGGGGATCCACTAAATTCAATAATAATAGGACGTCTTTTTCGATGCGTTTCTTTGAGTAATTTTACTTTACCTGCTTTTTCCTTCAACTCCTGTATCATCTGATTTCTATAATCATATCGCGCCTTATCCATTTTTATCCCCCTTAACTTTTTCAATCCCTTTAATAGATATTTCCTGAAACATATCTAATACTCTTCCCACTGAAAACCCAATTACACATGATATAACTGTACAAACATATAAAAACTTGTCATTTTCAACCCAATTTCCAGTATCCATGATTACAATTATCCCAGCTTTTATAGCAAAAATGAAAATGATTACAAATGCAATTGCAAAAAGCGGACGTGCCATAAAATATATAAAATTTCCAATACATTCAATTGCATTCTTATCTGCTATAATCTCTACTCTCTTATAAATACATGCTTTATACATTCGCTTAACATATTGCATACCACATGTACATAGTGCCCCACTAATAGAAGCTAGTACCGTATGCATTAGTATATGTGATTTAAAATCATAACAACATAATATGTATATAAGAACCCCACTTCCTATAATCATAGTGCCAATATACACAGTAATTATAGTTACAAGCATCCAAAGTCTTAACGAGTACTGCAAGTTATCCTTATTTCCCATATCGTATGCCTCTCTCTATCTTTTAAATTTAGCCAATATCCTATTAATGATTTTATCAAATCATCAAATTTTGTTCAACATTCCCGCTTAATCTCATCAAAGTATCCGGAATTTTAATTTTAAAATCAATTAAGCTAAACCTACTATAACGCTTTCTTATTTCTCCTCCCATACCCTTTTTCTTATCTCGAAGCACTTTTTGAACCAACTTCATCCCATCTTCCTGCTGCATTAGTTGCATATAATGATTTTCCAGCAAAATTGGTGATGGCAATTTGCAATTAACACCTGTTCCAATTTCATAATTTGTTATCACAAAATGATCCACTTCTTTAGGCACTATTCCTATATAGTCAGATCCAAAATATTCTTCTAATATTTCTTTATGTTCACTAACATACTTTTTTGCCCACTCTAATTGAGCATATGCCACCTCTAACATCTTATCCAGATTAGTTATATCCCTTTCCGAATCAACCGGAATTTTGTATTTTAATTCTATCACCTGTAAATGATTGTTCTTCTTATCATAAACCAACAAGTCCATTCCAGGTCTAATACTCTGTTCATGCGTAAAATTCTTTGCAACCCCAAATTTTTTTCCTACAATTTCACTTATTTTGTTTTGTTGCTCCTTTTCGAACATGTTTTGCTCTTTGTTATATAATTCAGATTGACATTTTGCCAAAATCCTTAGGGCATTCGTTGCAGGTCTTTGCATATTAAATATAGCTTCTGAGAACATTATTCTACCATCATCTAATTCAAAAAAATAATTTAAAGACAAATCTGCATTTTTGTCGTCCGTATTATATTGAAAAAAGGTAATCATTTCTTCAACTTTTTCTTCATCTATTCCAGATTCCCGAACTAACATCTTCACCAAATCTTCTTTCTGGCACACACTAACACCTGTGCGTCCCGGAATCAGTACATGATTATTAGTCATTTTCCTTATTACATAATTATTCAAAACAGTAGAAACTTCTTCATAATCTTTCAAAGAAAATTTTCCAAACATAAAATTATAATTAAAATTGAAATCACTTCTATGAATATCTTCAATTATTTCAAGATTTGATTTTGCACTACATTGGGTTAAACAATTCAAATAGTCTCGTTCTTCAGTATATTTTTGAATCAATGTATTATACAACTCATGAACCTGATATGATTCTTCATTGGTATAATCAAATTGTATACAATTTTCATATACGTTATAAGATACTATATGTTTACTATAATAAAAAGAATACTTAACAAACTCATTGTATGCATATGCTAATCCCATTAATTCATATACCTGATCAGCAAATATATTGCCACTATAATTACTTTCAGTCGCACAATATTTTGCACACCATCTGCATATCCATTTTAATGATTCTTGAAAAAAAGTAATTTCATCAATATCTGTTGCATTTGTCTTTATTAACTTTTTCATATACTGCTGTTTCTTATTATAGTCTCCTACAGTAAAAAAAGAGTATAACATCCCCACTTTTATCATTACACATTGAATAGCATCCTTTGTACCTAGTTTAAACAAATCATTTTTAGCAATTTTCTTTTCTAACAGTTGCTTTTTATGATATAAATATTCAAATCTGTTCATTACTTTGTTACATGATAATTTTGGACTAGTTCACCATGTTTCCTTTCGTAAATTCTTAAATACAAAATGCTCTGATCATAGCCCAAACATTTATTCTATACAACAAAATCAATTCCAACTTTACAAAAAATATTAACTGGTTTTCATTATCCTCACACTCAGCCAAAAATTTTATTGTGTCAGGCACCCCTTGAAGGTTATAAAAATTTTATTGTGTCAGACACCTCTTGTTTTCTGTGAGTTCAAAATATCGGATATTTGACAACAACTGAGCTATCGAACAAAACTTCGAACAACTGGCTTAATGGCATTGCCTTTTATTTCTTTGTTGGCTCATCCGTTGCTTCATTTGTTTTTTTACTTTCATACTTAATCTGTTCTTCTAATTTTCTAATACGATTTTCCAATATAGCAATATTTTGTGTTAAAATTTTTATTCTATTTGCGAAATCAGATAATGCCGCAGTCATAGAAATCATAATAACAATTTCTAACAAAATACAGATTGCAAAAATCCCATTTGAAGCAACCTTTACCCCCATCATGCCAGTAACCCATATGATAAAATTTGGAAAAGCTACCACTAAAATCATAATAATACCCGCTAATAGCCACAATAAACTGTATTTTAAATCAAATTTCTTTTTTCTTAGGAAACCTAAAACTATAATAAAATAGCATAAAATAACAATAAATGCAAAAATTTTTAATGAAATATCCATCTATTTTCCTCCCACAATTACTCCGAAATTTTTTTGATTATTATAGCCAAAGAAACTTTAACCATATAATAAATTGATTTTATTGGAGATATAGAACTTATCCCTCCTTGTCTTTCCTTCATCATAACTGGCACTTCTACAATTTCTGCACCTTTTTTAGCTGCTGTAACCAAAGCCTCTGGTTCAGGGTAATCCTGAGCATATTCTTCCGAAAAAATTTTAATATATTTTCTATTTACTGCACGATATCCGCTAGTAACATCTAAAATATGTTTTCCTGTACATAAATATATAAGAGAACTCAAGAATTTAATGCCAAATCTTCTTATTGCTGATGATTGAAATCCTTCTTTATTCACAAATCTTGATCCCACTACAATATCTGCTCTTCCATCCTTTATAGGGGCAATTATTTTATCCAATTCACTCGCAGGATGTTGACCATCCCCATCCATTTGAATGGCAACATCATAACCATTCCTGTACGCATACATATATCCAGTCTGCACTCCACCACCAATCCCCAAATTAACAGGGAGATCTATGTAATGTATATGATTTTCGCTTAAAATTTTTTTTGTTTTATCCTTAGATGCATCATTTACAACAATAGCATCTACCTCTGGATGAATATTTCTTAAAGTTTGTACTGTAGTTAATATCGATTTTTCTTCGTTATATGCCGGTATAATCACCAATATTTTCATTTGTAATATCTTCCTTATTTATAAATTTAACATTTCCTTCATTGTTACAAATTTATATTTTTCAAGAATTTCGATTCACATCTCTTAATGCCATAATAGCTGATCATATAATCTTTCCATTCCTGCGATGAAAAGCCGGGTATCCATGCTATAGCAACAACAAGTGAGGATCTTCGTCCAAAGGACGGAAACGGCTGCGTATACAGAGATTACGGATATACACGTCTTGATACCTTATCGCTCCTTGCAGGGATTGATCTTTTAACCGGTCATGCAGTTCCGGTGGTAAGTAACACACAAGAGTTCTGATTTCATTAAACTGCTTGAGAAATTTGATGACATGTATCCAGCTGGAGATGTCATCAGAATCATATGTGATAATCATTCAGCCCATAAGTCCAAAGAGGTTCAGAACTACATTGCAACAAAACCAGAAGGACGCTACATATTTATATTTACACCAACCCATGGTTCCTAGCTAAATTTGATTGAAAGCTTTTTCAGCAAGATGACACAGCAGGAACTTGGGGACAGAATTTATAAATATTTTGATAACAAATCAGATTATTTGATTATGCCTTTAACCAAAATAACATCTGCATATAAAGCTTCTTCTCCTGTTTGAATAATGGCATATGCTTTTTTACTTCTTTCATAAAACTCGTGTCTCGAACATTCATCAATCATTATTTCTCTTTCACTATATTTATTTACTGTATCATGAATATCGCTCCATATTTTAGGAACATCCATTCCATTTTCAAGATCCTTAGCTTCTAATCCTAGTACACAAACGGGACTATCACTTATATGATCAATCGGAAATAATTTTAAAATTTCATCAAGTAATTGACATAACCCAATTCCAGGATAACGTATTACCCTTTGCCCCATATCCTGAGCCGGATAATTAGTATCCACAATTGCTATTTCGTTTCCATGTCCCATCTCTGATAAAATTTTTAATAATTCTGGAGTAATAAGTTTTGATATTCCTTTTAACATTGTTTTTCCCTTATGATATTTTCCATAAAATATCATAATATTCCTTTCTTTTGAAATTTTAATGCGAAGATAAAATATATTTTTCTATACTATATGCCACACCGTCTTGTTCATTTGACAGAGTTATATCATTCGCAATTTTTTTAACCTCTTCATATGCATTTTCCATTGCGATTCCAAGTCCAGCATATTTTAACATTGGAATATCATTTAACCCGTCACCTATGGCAATCAATTCGCTACTTTTTCCACCCAACTGTGACAAAAGAAATTTTAATGAAGTAGCTTTTTCAATATTTAACGGTGTAATTTCCATAAAAAAGGGCTCTGAACAAAATATATTTAACTGACCTTTTACTTGATCTTTCAAATACCTCATTGCCATATTAATCTGTTCTGGTTTTCCAACTGCCATAAATTTTACAACAGGTTCTACTACTTCTTTTTCTAAAGATTTTACCTTAATAATAGGCACCGAATTGTTATATCCCTCTTGTTTTATAAATTCTGTATCATCCCTTTCTGCGATTACTCCTTGTTCATTATATGTTAAAGGAACAACATCAAAATGCTTTATCAAATCACAAATTTGAGGAACATACTTCATTGGTATAAATTTTTTTACCATGTCCTTTCCACTTTTAAGATCGACAATTTGTCCCCCATTATATGCTAAAATATAGCTATTGGTTCCATATAATCCTAAAGACTTTGCAACATGTTCAATTCCAATTAACGGTCTTCCTGAAGCCAATATAATACAAATGCCCTTTTTCTGAGCCTTTTTTATGTACTTTTTGCATTTTTCCGAAACAGTTTTATCAGGCAATGTCAATGTACCATCCAAATCCAATGCAAGATATTTGTAATTCATTTTACACCTCACCGACTAAATATATATTCCTGCTTTTAAAATATCTCTCTTTTCAATAGTTCCAATTGGTCTACCATCTTTGCAAACAGGTAATGTATGAACACCTTTATCCTTCATCATTTTTAATGACTCTACCGCCATATCTGCTTCATCCACAAAATAAGGATATTTAACCATTAAATCCCTTGCTAAAACATCTTTATTTAAACCATGAAAAGCGGTTTGAACAATTCCGTTGGTTAAAATACCTACCAATTTTCCTTGCTCATTTACTACACATATCAAATCTGTATCTGCCTTTAACATACAGGCAAGAATTTTCTCCATTCCATCTTGCAACTCTAAAATAGTTCCGTCTTCATATGTATGTATTAAATCCAACGATCTTACTGTAAGTTTCTTTCCAAGAGATCCCGCTGGATGAAACCAACCAAAATCTTCTCTTCCAAAATTTTTACTTTGAGATGCTGCTACAGCCAAGGCATCTCCATAAACCATTACAGCCGTTGTAGATGACGTAGGTGCTAGCCCTAAATGACATGCCTCTTTTACATCATCCATTATCTGTGTATATTTACATGCTTTCACTAGGGATGATTCTTTATTACATGTAATTCCAAGTATAGTTGCTCCTATTTTATTAATACCCGGAATAATACGAAGGATCTCTTCTGATTCTCCCGAATAGGAAATCAAAACTATTACATCCTGTTTCTGTATCATTCCAAGATCTCCATGCATACATTCTCCTGGATGCAGACAAATTGCACAAGTTCCAAGTGAAGACATCGAAGCAGCAATTTTTTTTGCAACATGCCCACTTTTTCCCATTCCTATAAAAATAACCTTTCCCTTACAGTTCATAATTTCATTCAAAATGTGAATAAATGTTTCATCCAACTGGCTTTCTATGTTTTCAAGGGTTTTAATTTCTTTTTCAAAAACACCTCGTGCAATCAATAATGCATCCATATATTTAATCCTCCACTATTCTTCCCAATACAAACTACTATCCCACACTTCAACACCACAATCAACAAATACCTGATCTAATCGTTGTTTCAATTCATTCTTTTTTACACCTTTTTTGAGTATAACCATTAAAAATCCCCCACCACCAGCTCCACATATTGATTTTCCATCTATTAGATCTTCACAAACATCAAATATATATTCTATGCAGGCATTCGAAGCTCCTTTATCTAATGATTTTACCAATTCAAATTGCTTCGATATATATTTTGCGAAAGAAGTAACATCCCCTTTAAGCAATTTCTGTCTCATAATTGAGCAGTAATCTTGTATTAAGTCAATAGTTTTTAATGCTTTTTCATCACAACGAATACATTGATTCAATTCTTCTCTGAGTACATTTCTAGCAAGACGTCTTTGCCCTGAAAAAATAAGAACAAATCTCTCATCCAATTCTTTTTGAATATTTTTTTCTAACTTAAGATGTTCTACATAAATATCTTGATATAATCCAGGTCGCGAAGTAAAATATTTAACTCCTGCTGTTAAACCTCCAACTTGATCCTGCCAACCACCACCAGTAGTCATTAACTGCTCTACCAAAAAAACTAAAGCATAAATTGTCTGATCTGATGTATCTAAATCAAATAATTCATTCACCGCCTTTACTGCCGCAGCAGCAATTATACTACTAGTTCCCAATCCAGAACCTTTTGGTACATCTACATTTGTTGATAATTTTATTCCGTTATCATAAAAATCCATTATTCCTGTTGCCACTAATACTGCTTTATGCAATGCAAATGGATCAAATGGATTATCACAATTCATTATCTCGTTCTTATCATATGTTTTCAATTCACAAGACTGATCAATGCTTTCCAGAATATATCCCTTGTCCATTATTTCTGCAATAACTTTTATAGGCTTTTGATTTTTTAATAAAATTGCTGCATCTAACATTGTCCCACCATATTCCAAGCAATATGGTGCAGCATCTGATGGACTTCCACAAAAATTAACTCTAACTGGTAAATCAATCTCTACACGTGTTTTTTTCGGATTATCCTTTTTCAAGCTGACAAAATGTTTTTTTCTCGTAGCCTCTGATATTGTATCTTTGACAATTTCGTATGCCATATCTTCAAAAAAAGAATAACTGTAATTATTCTCATTCATATTTAATTCTTTACAGATATGTGCACACGCCAATGCTAATCGCATATTCACAGGAAATATAGCATTTTGTATTCTATTTGTTATTTCATCAATATTTCTTTCTCTTTCCAGATTCGAATATTTTTTTAAATTTATATGATCAAGCAAACAATCCACAAGCTGTAACATTGGCTTTCCTTCTGTAATACCAGAAATAAACTGCTCTATAATAATTTTCTCTCTCAAATTATTTTGTCTGTGAACCATCCACTCAACATCAGCATTCAGAAAACTATTTTTTAAACTTATCCTATTAGAATGTTTCCAGCAAGAGATCTCCTCTGGTGAAGCTGTTCCTTCTATGATTTTATATAAATTAAGTGAAGCTTTCAAAGCTTCATTACTATCTTCACATTCAGAATATATATTTGCATTCCAAATAAATGGAGTTTCCTCATCCCATAAATCAGAGGGAACACATGCAGATTCCTTCATAAGATCATTTAATGTTCTGTGAAGAAAAGTACCATTTGCAGAAGACTTTGGATTATCTTCTTTTCCATATATGCGATACACATACTTTCCATTTTTTAACTTTAATCCACTAAGTACAATATTTTCTGGGATCCGTACATCAGCTTCAATATCCACATTTGATAAAACAGTTCCTTCTCCAATTTCACATTTTTTTAAAACTTTACTATCTTCAATATAGACATTCTTCGGAATATAGACATTCGAATCTATAATACTTCTAACAACTGAACCTGATTTTGCATTTGTATTAATTCGTCTTGTCCAACCTAAATAATCAAACTTATCAATTTCCTTTGTCCACAATTCAAACATCTCATGCGTCATACCAAAATGAATATAATTTGCTGGCATTAACCTAATGAGTGATATTTGAAATTTATTCAAGCGATTCCATATTGTAGTTCTTGCTTGTGTAAGTTGTTCTGAAAAACCATTTTCAGGACTTTGCTTTAAATACTCTTCAAATGTTCCATTTTCTGCTAAAGGATACACAAAATCCGAATAGAAATTAAGGCATACCTTGGGATTTACAAATTTTTCAAATAACACTTCATCAATTGAATTATTTTTATAAAATAATTCAATTAAAGCTTCTACTATCGTTGTTCCAATCCATATACATCCCGTATCAATATCCACTTCATTGTGTATATCGACCGCTCCTTGATCTCTAAGGATCTCTTCAGGTAGTTTATGAAGAAATTTGCTAATATTATAATTCCTATGATCGGACTTCTCATGTCCGCTTAAAAAAACACCATGTTCTATTCCTTCCGACACTGGCGCTTTCATTGATAATCCTGCAGCTTCACAAGATAATAAATCAAGCTGGCTGGAATCAAATAGTAATTCTGTGTCACTTGGTAGAATCAATATTCCCCGACCAACTCTATTATATATATCAATACTTGCAATAAGCAACTCATCAAAAATTGTTGACACATATTCGCTTTCCAATGTTCTTAAAACCGGAGCAAAAACTTTTCCACAGGCCGAATATTGAGGTATCCTTTTAGAGTCTCCACCTGAATTAATCAATAAAATCTTTTCACTAAGTAGTTTTTCCACCCCATAATCTGACACCAATTTTCTTAAAACATTTAATGTTGCTCCCCCTGAACCAACTCTTTGATCTTTATAGTCTGCAACAACTTCAAAACTGGTATTATACGGTAATCTTCCCTGTTTCTGTCTAGCTTCAATTTGTAACCTATATGCTTCTGCCTGCTGCTCATTAGATGCAGTTAAGATTACCCTATCCCATGCATGTGATTCCGAATTTTCACACATATACACATAATCCATTAAAGCATTTTTGTAACTCTGTGAAAAAAATCTTTTTTTATAATCCATAATTTTACTCCCTCATACTATATTTACATTTTTTATGATATCTAAATTGTCCAACCGTTTTCATCACTCTTTTTAATATCACATAATAGGGATGTTTAAACCCATTTTCTTTTAGTGCACGTACGCTCTCATTTATTGATTGTTTATATGCACTAAATCCATTTGTACTTACCCCTCCATAAAACATACGTATCAATATTTCCGGAATATAGGCCAACTTTACGCTTCCGTCTTTTAAACTCCTAACCATAAATTCGTAATCTGCAGAACACTTATAATTTTCTTTATATACACCATATTTCTCATATACTTCTTTTTTTAGATACAATGTTGGATGAGCAGGCATCCATCCGTTTTTAATTTTCCCCTCTCCCATTTTCCAGTAACGGACTGTTTTATCTCCATCTACAATAATTAAATCTCCATGTGCTCCATCACAATTTTCAGTTTGTATTTTTTTTACAATTTTTGAAATAGTATCATCAGTTGCATATTCATCCCAATAGCATCCTATAATATCTCCTGTCACCATACCTAACCCTTTATTTAATGCATTATACAACCCATTATCTTTTTCAGATACCCATTTCACTGTACCACGAAACCTTTTTTCAAATTTTTTTATAATTTCAACACTATGATCTGTAGATCCCCCGTCTATTATGATACTTTCGATTTCATCATAATCTTGTCTTAATAAAGCATCTAATGTTTTCTTTAAATTAGAATCATTATTATATGTAACCGTAATAATTGAAACTTTCATCCATTTTCTCCTTTTTTGCATGGTGCTATTATTTTGTTTTTAAATTTATCATCACTATTCCAATAATAATCAATAGTGTTCCCAATATTGATAATAACGTTGCTCGTTCCTTAAATAAATACACCCCAATTATCAAAACTACAACATTAAGTATTCCTCCAAGTAATGGAACAATAAAACTTAAATCAAATTTTGAAATTATAATTGTATATAATAAAAAACTAACAGCATAACATGCATATCCTATCAATGACTGTATACTAAATTTTAATCCCATTATTGAAAATATAACTTCTATTTTCTCAGAGCTACCTATTTTCATAAATGTTAATCCTGTCACAGAAAATATTAAATAGATACCACACAATAAATATTTCATTTTTACTTGTATGATAATTAGGAAGTTAATTATCACACGTTCCCTTTCTTTTAATATCGTGGTTCAATACAATTCAGATACTATGGACTTTTGATTTGTTTTCTGTAGCTTGACTACTCAACTGGAGTGTATTGCCACTACCTTTATCTGAATTGTTTATTAGCTGGATGTTGCCGGAGTGTTTTTCACTCAGAGTACTTATTTCTATCAAGTCTACGATGATAATCGATGGTGGACATCATGGTATCAGACTTTATGAAAGGGAGGTACAACCTCATGAAAATTTTTGTAGGCATTGATATTGCCAAACTCAACCATTTCGCCGCTGCGATTTCTTCGGACGGTGAAATACTCATTGAGCCGTTCAAATTCACAAACGACGCTGATGGCTTCCAACTGCTGGTCTCTAAGCTCGAATCATTCGATAAGAACAGCATCATCATCGGTCTTGAGTCGACGGCACACTACGGTGACAACCTTGTTCGATACCTTGTTGCTGAGTTCTACCAAGTGTGTGTGTTGAACCCCATCAAAACCTGTCAAATGCGTAAGAACAATGTTCGTAAAACAAAGACAGATAAGGTCGACACATTTGTTATTGCTAAAACTCTTATGATGCAGGATGACCTAAGATTTATTACCTTCTTTGATCTCGATATGATGGATCTTAAGGCCTTGGGGCGCTTTCGGCAGAAAACCATTAAGCAACGCACCCGATTGAAAATCCAACTGACAACCTATGTTGATCAGGTATTCCCGGAGATTCAATACTTTTTCAAATCCGGTCTGCATCAGAATGCTGTCTATGCTCTATCCTTCTAAACTATTTTGTTTTTCAACTATAAAAAGATACACAGATCAAAAAACAAACATTACACCTTTTCAATTTCTAATTTTTTTCTTTAATCGCCATCTCGTCTGCAAAATTCTCAATTTTTCTTCAAAAAAATTCATATAAATATTCTTAAACATCCAGACATAAATTACCTCCCTCTATACCATTGCACGTCAAGAATCAAATCACACATATAAAATGAATATTCTGACTTTCCGAAATCATAATTCTGGAAAATTAGAAATTAGTGTTTCGGCACACGGAAATCATCTGGAATATTCATGAAGCATATATTTAATGGCTATTTACATGCATACTTCATTATAGCCTAAAATCATGCAAATTTCTACAGTATCATCTTTTGTTTCATCATTTCTGACCACATAATCATATTACGGATAATTTTCTACCAAATTATCTACAACTTACTGTCTTTTTATATATGTTGATATTACAAAACATAATTTCATCTATATATTTTCTTATATATACACATTCCATTTTCTTCATATATTTTTTTTACCCTAGCTTTTTCTTCATCTATTGGATACCTTGACGCAATATATGTAACATCAATTTTATTTAAATCATTGTATGATAAATTCAAATTAATACTATCCTCTTGTAATAATTCTACACTCGTATTTTCATCTGTAAAATTCACCCCTACATGTGCATATCTATTATAGTCCTCCTCATAATTGCCTTGTGGATCTATCTTCTTCCAAAATTCATAATTAGGTATGTAATTTACGGAATTATATGTTGGTGCCCCACATGCAATTAAATAATTTCCAATAATTCCATCCGTTGTTATCCACTTAGCTTTTCTATTTTCCTGTACAATCTTATTCACTTCTTTAGCCATTGGTTTACTAGTAATTGCATCTACTCCTGACATAAGCGGATTTATAGCAATTCCATCTACGAATATTATACCAATGAATACACAACTAGCGCACTTTTTTAACTTCAAATTAACTTTTGAAATAACGCATGTAAAGTATATAGTTGTAAATATTGCCAAAACAATTGTTAAAATCCATCTCTTGTCACTCATATAATTCCATTTTTCATATAATACCGCACAGCCAACAGATAAAGTGCAAACTATTAATCCTATTTTTCTATCAAGCCCATCATTTTCCAATTCCGATATTCCTATAAGAAAATATAAAACCATAAGGAAACCTAAAATATCTACCGCTCTCTCTGGAACTGTATATGAAAGCAACGTAATTTTTGCAATCCTTTCCGGAATTTCAGTCAAACAATATGGTGTTAATAATGCAGCCGGAATCATAAGTAACCACATCAAAAGGGATCTTCCCCCTTTTTTTATTAGTGCTAAAATATATACTACTATTCCTACAGGAAACACTCCATAAAAACATCCCATTTCACATGGATTTTGATAATCAACAAACGAACTAAGAAAGGATGAAAAATATCCCAGTAATTTTATTAGTGAAAAACCACCTACACCAATTCTTTTTCCCGGATAAACAGTTTTTGTAATAGCTTTTATATAATCCATATAATTATATAAATATGTCCCTACTATACTACACATGAAGCTCAAGCAAACTACAACAATAATCCAATCTTTTATTGTATATCTTTTCAAAACACTTATATTTTTTATAATCAACCAAATTAATAAAACCAAAAAAACATATCCTGCCGGCACCATCCATGCTGGATATAAATCTACAATAAAATTTGATGTTGCGACTGCAATACCCAATCCAAATATAATTCTTTTTTTTCGATCCTGCAATTTCAAAAAATATCCTGCTAAAACAAGTGCTGCACATCCTTCCATCATCCAATCAAGTGCCGATGCCCACCACATATTATAACTGGAAAACCAAATCATTACAGCTCCCATAATAGACACAAATTTATTCTGTTTTGTTAACAACATTATAAATTCGAACATAATCAAAAAGCCAAATATCATACGAAATGACCAAAAGAAAGATACTCCATAAGAAGTACCAAACAAATAATAACCCCATTCAGCCGGCTTTGCCAAGGCAGAATAGGATAAGTATAAACCACTAGCAGACAAATCTGATGTTTTTGTTGCACGAACTATATCATTTATCTTTCCATAATTCACATACTCAGCAGACATTGCTCGTGGAAGATCCACAAGCCATTCATCGCTCCTAATTGCACGCGATTTGCCAAAAATAGGTTCAACATATTCCGATCCGCTTCCTGTTTGGACATAATTATCCCATTGATTTATTGAAGAAAAATTAAACTGATTAGCCACGCAAAAAACAAATAAACCTATTGCTATCCATACACGATATTTATATATATATCCATATAAGACTTTAAAATCAAAAAAACAATTTAATAATAAAAATACATATACAAGCCCAAGAACCTCTATCCTTTTAATAAAAACTCCCCATTTATATTTTTCTTGATTATCTACCGTCTTAAATACTATATCCGCATTTTGCTTCTCATTATTTATATATAACTCTCCATCTTGATATTGATCTTTATTTGACCTCCAAACAGTAATACCAGTCCCTTTTTCGACTTTCTCCCCCATTATATCAATTCTAAATTTAGTCCTATTCGTTATTTCTTCTTTTTTTTCAAGAGCAAATGTATAATAAGAGTTATCCTTTATTTTCTCTGTTTCAATTTTTTCATCATATATTACATTATCATTACTTTCATTTGTAATTACAACATTGATATTTCCTTTTTGTAAACAGGCATAATTTGCCATTAACACCTTTATTCCGTCAAAATTTTTATTCATTATAAAGGTTTGAGAAATAATAGTTTTCTCCCCTATTGGACCTACAACAGTATCATTCTGAATTGAATAATCAGTATCCTTTTCTACAACTGACTTAACATCTCCTCCATATTTTATAATTGCAACAAACAACAATATTGTAAATATTATAATGCATACAATTCTGGTTTTTGAGATTTTTTTTACTTTTCGGAGATAACTCAAGAAATCCATCATCTTAATTTTCCTTTCCTTCAGCTATATAAACAATATATTATCACTAATTAATTGAAAAATCTTCCCTTTCCAATGTCAAATTTTGATTATAATATGGATCTCCCAACTCCAGTTCTTTTTTCCATTTTATCATAAACGCTTCCGCTTCTCCTTTAAATCTAGCCTGCTTTTCGGGTGTATCTTCTGTTCCTCTGGAAATAGATTCATAATGATATGCCTCTGCATATGGCGTCCAAACAATTAGATAACCAGCTTTTCTTATCTTCATGCAAAGATCTACATCATTAAATGCAACTTTAAAATTTTCCTCATCTAATCCATTCACTTGTTCAAAAACAGATTTTTTCATCATAAGGCATGCCGCTGTCACTGCTGACAAATCCTGTTGTATAAAACAACGTGACATATATCCAGTGGCACTTCTATCAAAATATTTATGTGAATGTCCAGCTACTCCGCCTATTCCTAGTATCACTCCTGCATGTTGGATAGTATTATTGGGATAATAAAGTTTCGCCCCAACAGCTCCTACATCTTCTCTTTGCGAAAACATTAGCATCTCTTCTAACCAGCTATTACTAATAATTTCTATATCATTATTTAACAATAAAATATGCTCTCCTTTTGCATATTTCACTCCAAAGTTATTAATAGCAGAATAATTAAATTCTCCATGTGTTTCATAAACTTTCACTTGAATATTATCTTTTTTCTGAATTTTTTCATAATATTCAAATGTTTCTTTTTGCGTACTATTATTTTCAACTATAATAATTTCATAATTTAAATATGTTGACTTTTGCAAAATGGAATCAATGCATCGCGACAAATCGACAATATGATCCTTATTAGGAATGATAATCGAAATTAATGGATTCCCTTTTATTTCATAATGAAGCCTGTATACATTTGGATGCACAGAACTACTTTCTGCATATCCATTTAATCCACACCTTCTCAAATGCTCATTGACTGCTTTAATTCCACTTTCTGCGGTATATGGTTTCGCATCTGGATTAGAAGCAACTGAAAATTTACTACATCTCCAATGATATAAAACTTTCGGAATATGCACGATCTCGTTTGCCTGTTCTGTTAACCGTAATATCATATCATGATCTTGAGAACCGTCATATTCTTTTCTGAATTTACCAACCTGATCCAGCAATGTATGACTAAATACCGAAAAATGACAAATATAATTATTTGCCCTCAAATAATCCAAATCAAAATCTGGCTTAAAATTCGGATCAAAAAATTTATCATCTATCTTTTCAAATTTATTCTCATCACAATAAATAAAATCTGCATTTCTTTCAGTAATAACTTTCATGTATTCATACAATGCTGACGGATGTAATAGATCATCATGATCAAATAAGCCAATATATTGCCCTGTAGCCATTTTCAAAGCTTCGTTTGTGTTTTCTGATATCCCACCATTTTTTTCTAAATGTTTATATTTAATTCTTTTTTCAGAAGCTGCATATTTTTCGCAAATCCGTCCAACATAACCATGTTCAGAATCACTTCCATCTGCCATACACAATTCCCATTCCTCATAGGTTTGATTTATTACCGATTGAATCATTTCTTTCAAAAAATCTTTCGGAGTATTATACAGAGGAACGACAATACTAAAAATAATATTTTCATTATTACATTCTATCGTTTGTTTGGATCTATGTGCCGCCTTCACCTCATCTTTATAAGTTCTAAATTCTGCTGAAATCTGCTTGTATTTTTTTACTTTTTCAGCCGTTGCACCTATTCCTTCTGTGCAAACAGACTTAATTCCCTTTCCAATCAGATATGTACTACGATGTGAACGTAACCAATTCTCTATTTCTCCAAGTACCACACGTATGGGTTTGGTCATTTTCCAACATTGAGAATTTAATACATCATTATAAGCCCTATTCATATTTTCCAAATTTCTTTTTAGTTCTTCTCTTTGATTGATAGCAGCAAAATAGTGTTTTTTATAATGGTCAAGTTCTTTTTCATATAAATCAAGTTCTTTTTTCTGTTTATCTATTAATTCCTGTTTTTCTTTTATCTGTAGTTCTTTTTCAGAGTTTTTTTCTTCTATCTCAACTAATTTTTCAGCTTGCTGATATTCCCTTTCTATCGCTATATTTTCGTAATCTACAACTTCAAATAAGATTTCAATTTGTTGTATTCCACTTTCAGGAAGTTCTATAAAAATCATAGGATCTTTGGTATCAAAAATATATCCATGTTCTGTTTCTATACCATTTGATGAGAGTATTTTAAACTTTTGTTTTGTTTTCATTTCATACACATGGAAATTTTTTATAATACACATACACTCCATTGGATCAATGCGCAAAGCAGTAATATTATCCAGCCCAGACAAATCCAAAGTAAACTGATTTTTTCCAGGTTTAAAATATCTCTTTATACATTTTTTTTCTGAAAAATCTGATGTGTTTTCTCCATAATAGCAAGACATTTCATACTCTGCGAATCTACTCTCGCATGTATTTGATTTCCTATTCACAAAATATTCGTTTGATTCATCTGCAATCTGAAATACAAATTGGTACACATCTCCATATTCTCTATTACACAGAGCTTTCTTACAGTTTCCTTCTATCACATCATATGAAATTTGGAATTCTGTATCTTTTGGATAACAGTATGTCGCTTTTTCTTTTATACACTGATAGCCACATTCTTTTATCATTTTTTTTAAGCTATAATATGTAAAAAAGTGAATATGTGTGTCATCCAAAAGCCCAACTTTTTTATATGGAAATTCATTTTGCATTAATTCAAGTAAAATTGCATTATGTGCAATATTAGGAACAGATAATAAAATCACTCCTTCATCTGACAATAATATTTTTACCCTCCTTAATACTTCTGCCGGATCATGTAAATGTTCCAAAACATCCGCAAAAATGATATAATCATATCTATTTTCTTTTATTTTGTCATACCATTCAAACTGCTCAATATTTCCTTCTTTTTCACCTAAAAAAGCATTTCTACTGTATTTTGCCGCTTCACTTCCGGATTCTTCATCAATTTCCACAATATCAACAACACATCGCATATCTTCATGTATGTATTTTGTCATTCTTCCATTTGCTGGACCAAATTCTAATACTATACTCTCAGGCCTCATCATGTCGATAATAATTGATAACGAATTTTCATTTTCCATATATAGCTTAAAATTATACTTACTCATTTATTCCCGACCTCCATTGATGTGGCATAATATAAACGCCTTCTCCATCGTAATTTGCAATTATTTCTATCTCTTTAATTTTAGTAATATACTGAATTGGAACTGTTGCTGTTTGTTCAAATAAAGCTACATCAAAATAATATTTCCCACTCAATGCAAGAATTCCATCTACATACTCTAACACCATTTGATTTCTTCCATATTTCCATGGAATTTTTTTATTATCAAGTAATGTATTTAACCCATTAATATATTTATCATCACAAGAACGAATAGCAACTCCCAAAACCGGGTTTTTTATTGTCTCATCGTACACATCATATACCATTCTAATTTTAATTGTTTCATCATAATACATAGTATCTATGATTTCATTCTTTATATTCAACACCTTAAACTCAACAACTTCTGCAACAACATTATTTTTAGGTATAAACTCTATTTCCGATACATGCTCCTCTTTCTTCCTCTCATTTTCCACATCTAATATTTTCAAGAAATCCATATAATGATCAGAAACCGTATTTACCGACCCTATTTCTTTTAGTCTTCCCTCATTAATCCATACGCACTTAGTACAAAAACGTCGAATTGCATTAATATCGTGAGAAACAAATAAAACTGTTGTCCCTCCCTCCATCATTTCTTTCATTTTATCCATACATTTTATCTGAAATCTCGTATCTCCAACAGACAAGGTTTCATCCACAATCAGAATCTCCGGCTCTACATTAATAGAAACAGCAAATGCCAGTCTTGCAAACATACCTGAGGAGTATGTTTTGACTGGCTGATTAATAAAATCCCCTATATCAGCGAAAGCAATAATATCATCTACTTTTTCATCCATTTCCGCTTTGGAATAGCCCATCATTGTACCATTCAAATAAATATTTTCTATTCCTGTATACTCTGGATTGAACCCAGCTCCTAATTCCAATAATGCAGAAATTTTACCTTTTACATTTATTTCTCCACTTGTAGGATTTAATACCCCTGTAATGATTTTTAACAGAGTTGATTTTCCTGATCCATTTTTACCTACAATTCCAACGGATTCACCCTTTTTTATTTCTAAACTTATATCATTTAATGCATAATGCTCTCTATGATAAGATTTATGAGTTGGACTCAACACTTCTTTTAAACGGTCAATTGGTTTATCATATAAATTATATACTTTATTCAAATGTTTAATATCAATAATGGTTTCCAATTCTTTTCTCCTGTTATTTATAGTACATCTGCAAAATGCACTTTTAATTTGCTAAATAATCGAATTCCAACAAGGAATAAAGTTGCTGTAACTAGCCAAAAACATATGGTCCATGTATTGTGCTGCCAAAATGGAATCTTATTAATCAGACAATCACGATATCCCGATACAATATAATAAATAGGATTTAATTTCAAAAATGGCTGCCATGACTTCGGCAACATCGTATTCTGCCACATAATAGGCGTCATCCACATTCCAATTTGCAATAAAATATTGATAATCTGACCCAAATCTCTAAAGAAAACAATCAATGCACTCCCTATATACGCCAATCCCAGTGCAAACACAAACATACAAAACAGATAATAAACAATCTGAATAGTATACAAATCCGGCATATATCCATAAACAGCAAAAATCAACACCATGACAATCAAAAAGAACAAGTGTACAAATAATGCTGATATTACTTTTACAATCGGAAGAATACTGATATTAAACACTACTTTTTTCACAAGATAACTATATTCAATCAGGCTATTTGTCCCGGTAGAGATTGCATCTGAAAAATAAAACCACGGAATCATACCGGCAATCAGCCATAATACAAATGGTGTTTCACCCACAGCGCCTGAACGAAATCCCATTTGAAAAACAAACCAATATAAAAGAATTGTGACCATCGGCTGAACAAATGCCCAAATAATTCCAAAATATGATCCGGCATATTTCACCATAAAATCATTTTTAGAAAGTCGAAAAATCATTTCTCTGTTACTAAAAATATCTTTTAGCAATTGTTGTATATTAAAAGAATTCTTATATATATTCAAAAAAAGCAATATAACGGCAATGCTCAAAATAACTTTCTTTACATTATCAACTTTTGTCATGTGTTCTTGAGCTTTTTTTTCAATCCCCATTGAGCTAATATCAAGTGTCAAATTTGCATCATTACCAGATGTTTGAATACATGCAAAATCATTTTCTTTAATGATTTTTTCTATCATAATCTGATTTTGAGAATTTACTATACTATCAAGATCAATCGGTATTGTATAATGATTATATTTCGCATATGCCTTCAACACTCTTGTATTTGTAATACATTGATTAATATCCCATCGAATGTATTTTGCATTACATGGAATCTCAAAACTAAGTACTTGATCTTCTCCAGCTTTCTTATAAATTACTGTTTCCGACTGTTCTTCTGAAAAATTTGTATTCTTTCCATAATAGAGTTGATAATTTCCCGGCTGATCTGCATTAATCAAAAATTTTACTGTACATACTTCATTTAAGAAATTGCTTTTAATACTCATGGTAGAAGAGATTCCTATTATTGCCAGCAATATAATACCAATGATCCAAAGACATCTCTTTTTTGACATTATTCTTTCCTCTTTTTTCTATATTTACATAACAAAAAATTTAAATGTATATATTTCATTATAAAAAACAAATCCTGCCTTTCTACAATTTATATATGCAGATATCTTGTTTTTTCCTTTAAAAGTTTCCAAAAATATATTTAATATTCTTTTGTTTTCCCCTTTCACACTTGAAAACGTATATAACAACTTTTTTCCTTGCTCATTTCGCAAGTCTTTCATTTCTTTATTGTTTCTGTAATAATCTTTTAACGAAAAAAGTTTATACGCTTTTCTAAGTACATACCTGACATCCATTTTTTTCACTGCACCAATTTCGTTGTCTTGATGTTGTCGATACAAACTCAATTTATCAGAACAAAAAACTATCTTCCCACCATTATAAATAGTAGAAAGAGTGATCCACCAATCATGCATAAAACAGGCTTCTGGAATTTCTTCAACAATATTTTTTAATGTATGGTTAAAAAACATTGCGCAGCCTGGGATCACATTATATAACAAAGCCTGTTGTAATGGATGTTTTTCATCAATATTCATTTTCGAATATTCAAAATAGCCTATATCTAAAACTGAACGTCTGTCCTTCCCTAATTTCATATCATGATATATCAACAGCATCTCATTTTCATCATATTTTTCAGCAATTTCCAGCAGACGCTGTAATTTATTTTTTCCCCATATATCATCCTGATCGCAAAATGCATAATACTCTGCTTTTGGAATTTCTTTATACAAATATAAAAAATTATACTTTGCCCCATGCATTTCACTTTCTGAATGTAATTGGATAATTTGTTCCGGATACTTTTTTGTATATTGATCTATGATCTCTATCGTATGATCACACGATCCATCATCCCTGATATAAAGTTTCCATTCTGTGTAAGTCTGATTTAATATAGATTCAATCTGTTCACAAAGATATTTTTCTCCATTATAGGTTGCCATCATAATATGTATCATATTTTCACCTTATTATTTTACAATGTAGATAACGCAGAACCTGTAATGTTTTACGATAACAGTATAGCAAGCACCTTTGCAATACACCTGTTTTCAAATACTCCCGACAATAATACTGCTCACTCTCCCGAATACATTTCTGCATAAACGCACTGTTTTTCTGTGTCGTGTATCCATGATGATGTTCCACAACCGCGATCCCACAATACCATGTCTGCAGTCCCGCCTGTTCCATCCGTATCCCGATAATCAGTTCTTCATCATACAGAAATGTGTTTTCATCTAATGGATACAACGTCTCTGCTGCCTTTCGGTTCATTAAAAAACAGCATCCCGAAACATGATAAACAGGATACTGTCCCCCAGCATCCTGATCCATTCCCTGATACTCTCTCATTGCTTTTCGATGAAAACACCTGAAACCTGTATAAAAATGAAAGATCTCACGTATCCCTGTTCTGTACATTGCCACACTCGGCTGATGAATCCCATCCAGTCCTACCACCTGTGGTCCTACAATTCCAATCCTGTCGCTTGATTCCAGAAGCTGTTTCATCCTATGGATAGCGGCACTTCGAAATCGTATGTCATTGTTCGTAATCAAAACATATGTACACTGATCTTTCAACGCCTGACAAATTCCCAAATTATTTCCTGCTGCATAACCGCGGTTTTCGGCAGCCTCAATATAAGTTACACTGTGCTGCTCAATAAACCTGTCAATTTCTTTGGGTTTCTTCCGGGTGGAAGCATTATCCACGAGATATATACGAATCATTTCTTCATTCTCCGCTTCCATAATACTTTCCATGCATTGCAGCGTTACATCCCATGTTTCATAATTTAATATAACAATTCCTATCATATTTTACAACCTTTATAGACATTTTCCTCTATAAACTTACATACAATTATATTATTCTACCTTTTTCCCCTTAGAAATGCAATCCCTGAACCATCGTCTGACGCATCTCCGGCAGTATTTCAACCAATAGAATATACGCATTTCATAATAGAAACTCTTTGAAATATGTCCTTCCATATAAACTTCACGCAGATTTTTAATCGTACCCAGATGCATTTCTTTCATATGAGAGGTCAGTCCGGTTGCACCAAAAAAATCTTTTTGGAATCCAATCGTTACAAGTTTTCGCGGTAGATAATAATAATTATAAGAGATACAGAACTTCTGGTAATAATTGATATCTTCCCCAAATTTCTGTTTTTCATCAAAATATCCCAGTGTTTTGATTGCCTCTGCTTTAAAGACAACAGATGGTGTAACGGGAAAATTCTTCTTGCAGATATCTTTAATAGTAGCTTTATATAAACCATCAATCCTTTTTGTCATAATATAAAAAGGTCTGTCTTCATACCCAGCCCCCAGAAATACAATCTCTCTATGCTGCAGTAAAATTTTCATCTGCACTTCAATCTTTTCCGGCATCCAGAGATCGTCCGAATCCAAAAATGCGATATATTCGCCTTTTGCCCTGCGCATTCCAAAATTTCTGGCAGAAGAAGCACCTCCATTTTCTTTACTATAATAAGAAATCGGAAGTTCTGAGTGTTCACAGATATAGTTCTGAATCAGTTCTTCAGATTGATCTTTTGATCCGTCATTTATCACCAATATCTCGCAGATATAATCAAATCTGGTCTGCCGCTTTACGGAATCCAGGACCTGTACAATTGTTTTTTCGCTGTTATACACAGGAATAATGACGGAAACCTTATCTTTTATCTTATCCATTGCTTTTTCTCACAGTCATATCTCTTGATAACTTTAGCTGGAATTCCACCAACGATCACTTGCGCTGGCACATCCTTTGTTACAACGGAATTTGCCGCAATGATACTTCCTGCTCCAATAGTAACTCCCTGCTGGATAACAGCCCCTTCTCCAATCCATACGTTATCGCCTATTTTAATCGGCTTCATGGACAATGCTCTCTCATTTGGAGGTGTTTCTGGTGAATCCTGTTTTTCCCCAGTATAAATACCATGTGAATTGTCGATAATCAAGACCTTTGATCCCATCAGCACATGATTTCCGATGACAATTTTATCTGCACACCGTATACTCACGTCATCTCCAATGTTGACATTTTTCCCAATAATCAGACATTTCCCATTATGCTTCCCATTTACCTCAAATCTACAGCGTCTCCCTGTGGTCAAATTTGTTCCAAAATCTATATATTGTTTTCCACGGATTACAATTGGAAACCGAATCATGCGGGATTTTGGGATCAAAATTCGAGAGCGAATCACATAACAAATATTTTGTATCGTTTCCCATATTCCATAATTTGAGGATCTCATAATTCTAACAACAGCTCCTTTACTTTTCTTTGAAACGTATCTTCTCCTAGATTTATCTCAAAAAATCCTCTCACTCGTTCACGCATGGCCGCATCATATACCAGCATCTCTGCCGCGGTAGTATTTTCTTTGAGATTCACACCAATCTTCTCTCTCTCTATAATATCCCATGTATCCCCATGAATATTATTGATGACTGGCAGCCCTGCTTCAAAATAATCCATGCTTTTCATCGTCAAGCCAACAAACACGGATGCTTTCATTATATTTAAACCATAATGACATTGATCAAATATTTTCTGTTTTTCTTTTGCATCATAGATTTTTCCATGATACATGACTGCTGCCCCTGCATTCTTGCATTCCCTCACAAATTCTTCTCTTTTTTCTCCATCACCTATTATATGAATATCAACCGGCAGCTTTTTATTCAATTTCCGGATAAGCTGTGCCACGGCCGGGATATCAATGATATTGTTGACAGACCCCAAATAGCACAGAGAAATCCTGTTTTGTGGCAACTCAGCTTTTCCTTGATATGGTGTAAGTTTTCGTGCAAGATATATGGTATGAAGTTTTTTTCGATCAATCGTTTGTGGCAGCTTTTTCTGATACAGATTACATTCCGTTACAATCGCATCCGCAGCATTCAAGTATTTATCGCGCAACTTCTGCCAATATGTAAAAGGGGGCAAATCCTTAAATTTTGCAATTGGCATTGTCTCCGGCCACATATCAATCACATCAAAAACCAGTTTTGTTTCCCTATATTTACGCTTATAGATGGCTGCATCCCTCACAAAACAGTTCGGCGGAATCAATACCCACAAAAGATCATACTCTTTTGATTCTATCTTTGCAAAAATATTTTTCGATAGCCTCAAATGTGACCACAGTCTTGTAAGTGACAAATTTGATGCATATGGAATTGCCTTTATATAATGGAAGTCCTCTTTTTTATCTGTTCTTTTTCTCTTTTCAAAGTGCATGTAATCGGATGTGATAACCGTTACTTCAGTGCCTTTTGCTTTAAAATAATCGTGCAGGAGATCTACACGATGTTCATAGGTGTCAAAACAGTGTATAATACATATTTTCATTGTGTTATCCTTTAACTTTACTATTTTTATTTAAAGCTCTGCTCCAATCCCATTTGCCTTACATAATCAATCCACTCATATATATCCTCAATATCATATTCCGGATGATTATCTTTGTCTTTCTTTTTCTTCAGTGCAAGTGTCATCAATGCATATTCATTCTCAAGCAATGTATCAAAAACACCCTGGTCGTCTGTATTGATTGATACATTCAATGACATATTCCGTTCGGTCTCTTTTAATTTTCTCGAATTAAATCTTAAAATTGGGTGCTCATCATATTTTTGAATTGTTCCGATCAGATAATTAGAGGATGGATTTGTCTCTATTGCAATTCCTTCCTTTACTAATTGCGCAATCATCTTATCCTGCACTTGTCTTACTACATCTGCGTACCTCTCATCCACTTTAAATTCTGCCTGTTCATTCCCCTTTTCTCTTACAGATTCGCTGTAATGATACGCCCGATATAATTTTCTTATCTTCTTTCTTTTTCTGATAATTTGTCCCTGTTCTCCCAATCCATCATTAAACGCATATTTGTCAAAACGCTGCAGTTCATGCTTAGGATTTTCCAATTTTCTTTCATAAATCTCATCTGGCAAAAGATATAGCTGTGGGTTATCCCCTCTTAATTTCCAGCTCTGATAATAATCCATGCATGAAACTTCATCGGTTCCAACCATGCTTTTCCCATATATTTCGGTATAAAGATAATAAAATTTTTCTTTCAGTTCTTCATTCAGCTGGCTCTCTATGCGGCATCCGGTCTCTTCTGCCTTAACCAGAAGCCATGCCAGGTCATCCAGCAGGATCTGTTTCGACAAAACCAGCTTTTTGTTCTTATACTTATAATAAGCATCCGGATCTATCCCCAGTGCCAGAGCATGTCCCAATCTACTGCCACGCCCCAGCCCACAAAAAAGCAATACTTCATCAATTGCCCGGAGACCGTCAACAATATCCAGGAAATCTTCCCCCACATGATATGTCAGCCGGAGTTTTTTGTTTGCCTGCACAATCCCCATTTTTCCTTTTACAGACGTTTTGAATACAACATTCGACATGTATCTGTAAATTTGTGCATATACTTCCGGTCTGCAGTCAAGTTCACTGGCACAGGTATCTATACCGCGGATGTATTTATTCATGCGGGTTTCTTTTTCCAGAAAAGCTACCGTACTCCTCATCTGCTTGAATGCCAGCATCCTTGCATTATTATTTCTCGGAACTCCCATGTAAAACTTTTCATCATGTATCTTCGGGAAATGCAATACGTAAATCAGCTTTTCTGTCACATCTTCTCCATTTGCACTTTTATTTTCTAATTCTTTTACAATTCTTTCATTATGATACAGTGTTTTATATAAATCAGCAGAATGTTTTTTGGGACAGATACGTGCCTCTAAGGATCGTATATTCTCCTTTCTCAGGGTTTCATTTAACGCTATTCTCACCAATTCATCCTCATATGCCGTCTCACCCTCAATAAAGATTTCTTTTCGACTCTGATACCCTTCAAAATTCGAAAAGCCTTTTCTCTCATTGATCTGAATCATTTCTCCCCTGAAAGATACCCGAAGCATCAGATATTTATAAAAGCAGTTTTTCTGGTATTCATTAAACTGATTCGTTTTTGCCGCCCTATAACATTCATACAGAAATCTTCTCTCCCCAGCCATCAAGCGGCATGAATTATCATTCCGATCTATCATATCTTTTTCAAGTGCATAGTCCAATGCTCCCTGATCTGTTATTTTGGCACCATATTTATTTTTGCATAAGATCACCAGATCCTGTATTTCCCATACACATGAATTTACTGAAATACTATTTTTTGTATAACCTAAAAGCGTTTCTGCTTTTTCTTTTAAATATTTGTTTTGTTTTAATACACAGAACAAATAGCACCGCAAAATTGCAGCTCTCTGACACACCGTATATAAGTCTTCATTTTTTGCTTCAGTATCACAACGATCAACTGTATATGTCTGCATTCCGCGAGAGATTTTCCGAAAATCATGCAATCTTCCTTCAATCAGATTCATGAGACAAATCCAGTTCAGTTCAAATATCTTCGTTGACCCTGCCAGATGAAAATGATTCTCTGCCATCCCCCGATCCAGAATATTATATAAACGGTCATCATCGCTTCGGATAATCGGCTTCCATGCAAAAAATTTTGTAGTGATTCCATACCGCAAATCTTCTGCCGCCAGAAATGCACACGTCAGTAAATCCTCGCCCAGTTGAAAAGAAACTTCTCTCCAACGCAGAAGTTCATCGACTTTACAACGAATCTCTTCTCCATCGTAAATTAGCAATTTTTCCGCCAATGCCATCACTGCATTAAATACGCTGTTCTTCTTAGTTACCGGATCAAACATACTTTGTTCCAACAGATGATATGTATTTTGCATTTCATCTTCTGTTTTATTACAGAATGCTCTTCTTGCCTCCTGCATATAAATTTCCTTGCCTATTTTGCTATGGCTTACCCCTGTCCGATCCCTGTCTTTAAGATTACCATTATTAATATTCCTATATGAAATTTCTTTGAATATAATTTTTAAATTTGTAATCTCTATCTCCATGATGTCCTCATAAATTTATTTCAGATCATTTTCAATTATTTGTTGTATCTTAGCCAGATCTTTGTATTTTTCACACATTTCTTTTGACAATTCCATGTTTTTATCACTCAGATATAATTGTATAACCCGAGAATAATAATCACATAACTCCTCTACTTTCAAATCTTTCGGCAATTTGTTATTAAGGGCTCTATAACGCTGAATATTATCTGCCAAACTATCCAGATTGCTTTTGGCATTCTCTGCCGAAGTATTTCTCAAATGTCCGGATACTTTTTGCAATTTTTCTTTATAATTTGAAGGGTCTGCAGTAATTTTATCTTTAAATTTTTGTGTTAAATCATAACCTTTGTTAAATACATTTTGTTGTGCAAGTTTTTCTTGCTCTTTGATTGCTTCTTCAACCAGTTGTGCATAAAGTTCACATATATCCACTTTATCACCTTCATCAAACTTAAAATATTTCAAATCCTCCAATTCGATTTCCAACCCTATATACGTTTTCATAAAATCTGCTATATTTTCCAAAAACACCTCTGCTAATTTTTCACTGCGTTCGAACTCTGACTTCGTTCCACCCTTATAATCATTATTATTGAGACAATATTTTCTTATTTGCATTGCCACATCAACATTCGAAGCGATTTTCTGCGCACATAATATACTTTTTTCGTTATTAGATTTTATTTTTTCTATTATTGTTCTATAATAATCATCCTTTCGGTTTATTCCAATCTGTTCTAAATTAATTTTATCAAACAGAACATCAACATTTCCAAGACTTACAAGATAATTTTCCATGCTATTTTCAACATAATTTAACAATTGGTTATTTCCAGCTATAATTTTTGTCCTACTAAAAGTTCTAACAGGAGGTTGATTTCTCCACGTTTCGTATGTGTTAGCCAATAATCCGATTAATAACCAACATTTCAAATATTTTTCTTTATCTTCATCTCCAATTTTAGAAACTTTATTAGTTTGTTCGTCTATTACCTTTCCTTCTTTAAAATAAGATTTTAATATTACATTGTATTCTGCTCGTGTCGTTAAAGCAAATCGTGAACGGTCAATTACTCCCTTCGGTGCCACACTAGGAATTGTATTTCTAAAAGTTTCACCCCATATATAGCCATTTATATAGCCTTCCGGCTTAAATAAACTTCCCGCTAATCGTGCTTGATTGAATTTAATAGTATATATACATTTTATTGCATATAATATTTTTTCTCTTTCTATATCAAAAATATTATTGTTAAAATTTTCAAAATAGTACATAATTTCAAAAAATTCAACGGCTCTTTCTCCACCATGCCATCTAAACATTTGTTCAAACTGCGCCTTATTAATTTCATCCCAATCAAACAATGGTTCTATCATTTTCTTAACATTTGCATTGATATGAATCACATCCATACCTTCCAATGTATTAAAACGCTTTTTCCATCCCCAAGGTAACTCTCTATCCACCCAATCCGATATAAAAATTTCATAAAATTTATCTATGTTTTCTTTCTTGATTTTTTCTATTAACTTACCATCCTTTTCTAAGTTATTATCTTCCATCTCAGATTCTTCTTCATCTTTATTTCGATTTTTCCTTTTCTTCTCCACACTCTTCATTTTGGTCAGCTGAGAAATCCAATTAATTAAATCTCTTAAATTATCAGGCACCAAATAACTCATTCCGGTGTCTTCTTCCAAAAATATCATTCCCGTTTTTTCATGTATTAATTCCAAAACAGACTTGACCAACGTATCCTCATTTGAATCCCAAATAATTTTTTCTTTATCGTCCACCTTTTCTTTATATGAAATTTTTGTTTCCGATATATTTCTCATTTTTGGCATATATATTCTTCTTGCCTTTGGAATAAGTTTTGAAACATATCTTTCAGCCATATTTTTGATTTCAAAATCTAACTCATTACTAGTTTCCTTATTATCAAATTTCCCCGTATATTGAATAACTGCCTTATATTCGTTTATATTTTTCTCCTGCATCGCCAATTGCAATTGATCATTTTTTACAGCCATAACAATTACAACATGTGGAATTATTAAATATTTTCGAAGCTGCTCTGCTAATTTATATGCTACCTGATTACAAAGATCCAGATCGTCAATTGCAATCAACAATTGACTCTTTGATATCTCAGCCTTATTGTTCATAAATTCCAAATACTGTATTATCAAATTTTCAAAATCACTTTTCAGATTTGTGCTTTCCCCCAACTTCGCAAGTTTGTCAATATTTCCCTCATAATCAAATTCTTTATCCAGTATTTTTTGCTGATCATAAATCATTGCAATCTGACGATATACTTTCTGAAATCGCTTCAATAAATCTAGTGCCTTTGATTCATCACTTTCCCGATTATCCTTCTGGTATTTGTCATTGAAGTTTTTATACATTTTTGCAAGTACAATATCCAGCACATTATGTACATCATCAAACTGTGACGGATCTATCACAATTGGTTCTGCAATATATGTTTTCTTATCTATACGATTTTTAAATAAATCAATCTCATCATCCTCTTTATGATCATCTTTACAACATAATGCATTTATAAAGGTTAACATTGCACTGCTTTTTCCGTCTCCACGATCTCCGCAAAAAGCAATAATATTGTTTTCATATTCTGTTTGCTGCCATAAATGTATCGTATTGTTTTTGTTCTTATCTGAATCTTGATTTTCTGACAGAATTGCATTCAGCATATCGGCTGCCTGCTTATATTGCTCTATAAAAATATCATCTTCCTTTATTGTGTCCTGAACAGAAATTTTAAACTCCTGCCCTTTTACAATTACTAATTCTGATTTCATTCTTTTGTGCCCCTTCCAAATACATTATCTTTTTGTCATTATAACTCATACTATAGTTTGCCAATCATTGAGCCAACAATTGCCATCATTTGGACTTGAATATAATTCTTCATTTCATTTGAACATTTCCCTTCAATCCATCTGTGCTCCGAGTCATTTGCACCTTCTCATGATCAAATGGTATCTTCTCTCCAAAGTTCAATTCAACTCGTCCACTTTCCCATTCTCTTTTCGGCGGAATATTTCCCGTTCGCACACGTCGTTCTACCGGCATTGTCTCACTACATGTATCAAAGCATTCTTTTTCATAGGTAGTATATAAATATGTATGATCTAAAGGTATTTCGAGCATAGCTGCAATCGCCTGTGAAACGAGATAGCTTGCACGAAATTTTCCCTTGACCTCTATCCATTTTTGTACTCCCACACTTGATTTCATCTCGATCAAATGTAAATTCCATGTATCATCTCCTGTATGTTCCAAAATAATATGATCAACTCGTTTCATCATGGAATATTTTTGATCTGCTTTAAAAAAGTACATATCTGTATGTTTTTTATCTACATTTTTTATACAAAAAATCTTTTGTGCATTCGGAAGCTGCACTATCAATAAACTTTTACCGGATTCTTCGGTTTCTTCCAGTAAAACTTTCTGTTCTGTTTCCTCTATAAAGTTATTTTGCATTAATTCCGAAATAACAAATGTTCTTTTATTCATCTGAATTCTCCTGTACCATATAAGCTTCTCCCATGATATCATCCAATGCATTATTAAATGTCGGTACTGCAAATCCATTTTGTCCACAAGGAATTTCTATCAACTGGTTTTTTCCGTTATGTTCCTGAAACTGGTACACTTTTACCTGTGTATCCAACAGCAAATCTTCCTCTTCCAATTGAAGTTTTTTGCATAAATCTTCTTTTTGAGGATGGCTTTTCAAAGCTATTTTGTTATTAATCGACTGGAGTAAAATATCGCTATGTGTGGTTGCAATAACATCTATTCCGCTATTTACAATACGTGCCATAACCCTTCCCATCTGATGCTGCAGCTGCGGATGCAGGCACATCTCAGGCTCTTCATAGCATAAAGACTCAATGTTTTCCATATGTTTCAACAGTAAAATTAATGGAGAAAGTTCCGTTACCACAGCGGAGACTGTACGAAGTGGTAAACTTTTCTGTTCTCCGTTTTCCGTTTCTGTAACATACCGAATCTCTTTGTTTGGCGAATCACTGATTTCTATCGTTCCGGAAGTCATTTGATGTTCTATCAGATCAATAATCTTTCTTCTTTTTGCAGATGGCTGATTTTCCAGAGAAAGCACATTGATAACATCCAAAAACTGATTGATTGGTCTTGTAAATGGAGACATTGGTTTGGTTTCCGGTTCCATATTAAATGTCTGCTCTCTTCCTACCTGATTCACTAAATCTTTTGTAAGGATAAAGCCTGTTCTTGCAGCTGGAAGGAATAAATTTTCATATCGATTTTTCCCAAAATTTATTTGTAATACAAAAGCAAATATACCCTTCATTAAAAACTCAGCACTATGATCATCCGTTTTTCCCTCTAAGTTTCGAATGCCATAATTATCCGTTTTGTTTTTTCCATAATCAGCTTTCATTATTATATTATCATCAGTGGTTCTTATAAAACAAAGTTTTCTCTCTTTAAATTCCCTATTTGATAAATGAATCTGGATTTTTTTTGCAGAAACCTGTTCGCTGTTAAAGATCCATTTTAATAACGAATCTTTGTTCTGTGACAGCCTCTGATTGATAACAGCACGACACCAGTCGGAAATATCTTCCATCCCGACAATACTCTGACCATTTTCAAATGCAAGATTTATCTGTTGGGATATCCAATCCTTTAACAATCTTTCTTCTTTTATCTCTGCATCTCTTTTTTCAAAAAGATGGATTGCACCAATATTCTTTATTCCCCATAGCAAAGACATCAAATAACTTTTTCCACAATTATTGTCACCGACAATCAAGGTAAGCGGTGCACATTCCATTTCTGCTGATTTTATTTTTCCATAGTCTTCCACACACAATTTCCAACTTGCCATACCATTCCATCCTTTAATTTCTATTTCAGTGCTTATATCTATAGCTTACCACAAACCCATTTCATGATTCAATTTTTATATCTTTCTTGCACTTTGCACCATTATATTCCTAGGTTGATGTTTTTCCGGTATTGTTTTCTCCCACAAGAATATTTACCCTGCTGAGATTTTGTAATGTAATGTTCTTTAATCCCCTATATGCTTTTATATCAATTGTTTAAAACATGCCGCCTCCAAGCTCTTCCCCGTATTTTTAACTATTTATATGTATTGTATCACGAACCTCAATCTTACTCAATGTAAAAAACCGGTCAGACTTATCATCCAACCGGTTTTATCACTTCTACCGAAACTATGGCTCCATATTTTTTAATAATGCATTAATATTCTGCGTATATAAGTTTTCACATAATTTCAAAATTTCTGTTTCAATCTGCTCATTGCTGATTGAAACTCCCCTCTCGGATCATCAATTAATATCTCCAATTCATGAGACGTTCTCCAGCAATTTACAGCTTCTACAACATCAAGCATGATCTCCAATGCCTCACGCAGCTCATCCACTGTCACAATAACAAAATTATCCCCCGGATATCTTGCATCATAATAATAGTCTTTGAGTAATGCCAGATCCTTCCTCTCTAATTGTAAGGAAGTATCCACCCTTTTAATCTCATCGTATAAGGCTCGCAAATTATGGGATGTCATTAGTTTTTCAATTCCAGTACAAACCAGTTCTGCCACAGATTTCAACATTTTTTCTGCAATTTGCTGTGCCGAAGCTGCAGCCGGATTGCAGTATACAGGTGACACTGCATCCCTTAAATACCAGAATTCATTGCACGCAATAGAATAATAAGAATTTGCCTTTATCATATTTTCAACTCCTTATAATCTCTTCTTAACTGTTGTGTAAACTTTGAATTATCATGTTCGAAATACTGCGGTGTTACAAAAACCACATCCGCATGCAACATCTCGAGTTCTTCCCGCAAGGCTCCCATCATCCATCTTTCCGGTTTTTCCGGAACTATGATGCAAAAGTCGATATCACTGCTGGCCTTATAATCATTTCTCGCGTAGCTTCCAAAAATCCCCAAACTCTGATATTTGATACTCGAATTTTTAATAATATCTACGCACTTGTTCAACCGGTCTTTAAAATCATTTTCAACAACAGGTGACACGTACGGCATCCCTAAACCTCCACTCTTTCTATAATCTGTCCTATCACAGTTTCTACAATGTCAATCGTAATCTCTAATGTTTCAACAATAAGGAAAGTACTTTCGGTCTGTCTCCCCTTGCATAATGGAAGCCCAGTGCATGTCTTACAATTTTCGGAAGAAATACCATCTGCGTATTTTAAACACAAATTTTTAAATTGTATACTCAGCTGCCTCATCATATGCTTTTTCATTCAGATACACATTTATTTACTCTAAGAGTTCCGTTGTCTTCCTGTTATATACTTCGGTATCCATGTAATCTTCCAGAATTGTATTGACATCCCAGCCGTTCATCGGCTCCATCGGTTCTGCCAAAATTTCAGTAGTATCATACTTTAATTCTTTTATTTATGCAAGATTTTCCCATTCCAGCTCTTATCCTTCCGTCCTTCTTACCGACTCTTTCCAGTCACACACACGATATTCTTCCTTATATTCACTCATCTGCATATCGTACACACTGTCACCAAACGCTTTGCCCGTCAGGATGCCAATTTTTCCCGGAATCTTTTTCATCAGCCGGATGATCCAGCCAGTCGCTGGAACCATCACAAGCCGGTGTCCTTTTACCACAGCGATCATCTGCACCAGATCCGAAGTATTGATATACTGCTCGTTCTGTGGGAAAAACACTCCGGTCTCTTCGTTGTCGATCATCCGTTTGACAAACTGTGCCAGATTTTCTATATAAAGCATGGAACGCTGATTATGTACAATCGGAAATAGCGGAAGTTTTCCTGCCAGTTTTGCAAGCTGTGGATAGTTTCCCTTTGATCCCTTTCCGTAAATCATCGGCGAGCGCAATACAACAACCTTAAAACGTTCATCTGCCAGTGCCTGTATTTTCTGATCTGCCTGCCATTTGCTGTCTCCATAGAAATTCAATGGTTTGGGAATTGTATTTTTTGTGATTTTCTTTTCTTTACATCCGCTGTATACAATCATGGAAGACATAAAGAGAAACTGCTGCACGCCTTCCTTTTTGGCTTTTTCGGCTGTCTCTACTGCCAGATCTGTATTCACACGGTAATACTGCTTCTTTTCTTCTTCCGTCACCTGTCCCACATCTGCATGTGCAATTCCCGCCACATGATAGACCACATCATATGCAGAAAAATCGTGTGTCCGCCATGTTTGGGTTCTCATATCCAGCGTGTCAACCTGATAGTACTCCGGCCATTGTTTCAGCCACGCCTCCACAGAAGTTCCCACATAACTGCCGCTTCCGGTGATCAGAATCTTCTTTTTTCTCCTGCCCTTTTCACTTTCTTCTGTGTCTTTTGCAATGGTTTCCTTTTTTGCGCTGCTCTGTGCTGTTTCGCTTTTGTGTGCTTCTGTCTCTTCATCCTCTTTGTTCAGTTCGCCGGTTCCACCTTCAACCACGCCGTCGTGCATGAGCACGGATCCAATTGTGCCAAGAAAACATTTCAAATCCATCCATGGTCCCAGATGTTTGACATATTCGCCATCCAGTCTTGCTTTGTCCGGAATCTCCAGTTCATCTCTGCCATTGATCTGCGCCCACCCGGTCAGCCCCGGTGTCACATCATTGGCACCATATTTCTCACGCTCTGCTACCAGATCATCCTGATTCCACAGTGCCGGCCGCGGTCCTACGATACTCATTTCTCCTTTGAAGATATTAAAAATCTGTGGCAGTTCATCCAGACTGGTTTTGCGCAGGAATTTTCCTACCTTTGTGATGTACTGCTCCGGATTCTCCAGCATATGTGTCGGCACATCCTTCGGTGTATCAATCCGCATGGTACGGAATTTGTAAATCTGGAAGAAACTCCGGTGGATGCCGACACGCTTCTGCTTAAATAATATCGGTCCCGGTGTATCCAGTTTGATCGCAATACATAAAAAAAGAAGGAGTGGTGATAAAATCACGATCGCCATCCCACTTAATATGATATCAATTCCTCTTTTGATGTAATGGTATCCTTTCATGGCGTTTTCTCTCCTTCTTCATAGATACGTTTTTATTTATTCTCCCCCGCCAATTCCGGGTGATACGTTGGCACAATTTTCTTGACATACTCCCGGATGTCTTCCGGTTCTGTCACAACGTACTCTTTTAATTCTTCCAACCGCTGCATGAACTTTTCTTCATCCAGCTCAATCGGTTTACCGATATGAATCAGATTGTTTGCGGTATCCTGCATCCCTTCTTCATCCATCAGCATCTCTTCATAAAGTTTTTCTCCTGGGCGAAGTCCTGTGAAAATGATATGGATATCCTCATCCGGCTTGTGACCGGAAAGAAGAATCAGGTTCTTTGCCAGATCCAGAATCTTAACCGGCTCTCCCATATCCAGAACAAAAATTTCTCCACCTTTGGCATAGGTGCCCGCCTGCAGCACCAGAGATACCGCTTCCGGAATTGTCATAAAATACCTGATAATACGC
>ENA-OPMG01000269-OPMG01000269.1-human-gut-metagenome-genome-assembly--contig:-NODE-269-length-37781-cov-2.417113_pt1 | contig 37781 bp, 28 predicted proteins | sample MGYA00241522_ERZ501741 | MGnify/ENA primary metagenome ERZ501741 (study PRJEB25962, sample SAMEA2042616) | human gut metagenome | biome: human gut; feature: human-associated habitat; material: faeces...
CACTATCAATATATATTATTTCAATTTCGGGATGCCAATGCAAGGAAATATATTGTAATTTATTTTTTGAAAAATGATTTTTATAAATTGCAAAAGGAAAATTATGATTTCCATGGCGACGTAATTCATATAAATTTTCGGCTATTTGATTTTCATTTTTGTCCATAAAAACCTCCAATAATTATAAAAAATACTAAATATTTATTATATACTGTATATATATTATACAATAGCTAGATAATATATGTAAACTTTAAATTAAGTGAGTTGTGATAAAAATTAAAAAAACAGACTTGATATGTATATCAGTTTATGATAAAATTATGGTATATGGAAATTCGATAATGGAGGTATTCCTTATGCATGTTATAGATTGGTTTATATTAGTAATTTCATTATTTTTAATCGTTATTGTTATGATGCAAAATTCAAAGGATGATATTAATGACGCTTTTAGTGGAAGTAAGACAGATTTATTTAAAAATCAAAAAACACGTGGTATTGATTTAGTTCTTGAGCGTGCTACTTTAGTTCTTGCAGTTGCATTCTTTGTTTTAATTATTATTGCGGCTTGCATTTATATGTAATTTATAAGGATTTCATAATGAAATCCTTGTTTTTTTAGGAGGAGCTTATATGAAGGAAGAAATATTAGAGGCTTTGTCTAAGCCTTATGTTCATACGATAAAAGATATTAATAAAGCGACTGGTATAAAAAGAATTGATGTAGAAGATATACTTACAGTTTTAAAAAAAGATGGTTATGTTTATAAATTTGATAATCGTTATTATTTAAGAAAAAAAGGTGTTATCCAAATAAAAGATCGAGGATTTGGGTTTATTCATGTTGATGGAGAAGATGCCGATTATTATGTAGATGCCTTTAATACTAAGGATGCTGCAAATGGTGATATCGTTGATTTTTATGTTTTACCTAAAACGTCTGATGATTTTTTAGATAATGCTTGTGTAATTTCGGTTCTTGAAAGAAAGAATACCCATGTATTTGGCAAATTAATTGAAAAAAAGAATAAAAAAGGTACATTTTATTTTGTTGCAAGTCATGATGCATCTTATGATGTAAAGTGCTTTATTAAAGAAGAAGATCTTAATAATGCTGTTCCTGGCGCGATTGTTAGTGCTAAAATTACTAAATATTTAAGTGATGCTGTAACAGAGGGATATATTGAAAAAATATTAGGATATGAAAATGATCCAGGAATTGATATATCCCTAATAGCTGAAAAATATTCTTTTTATAAAGAGTTTCCAGAACCTGTTAATGAAGAGCTTTCATCAATTCCTAATTCAGTTGATGTTAGTTTATATCCTAATCGTAAGGATTTTAGAAATGAATTAATTATTACGATTGATGGTGATGATTCTAAAGATTTTGATGATGCAGTATCTGTTAAAAGACTTTCTAATGGTAATTTTTATTTAGGTGTTTATATCGCAGATGTATCTGAATATGTTAAGGAAGGTCATCCTCTTGATGAAGAGGCTTTATTTAGAGCAACATCTGTTTATTTGGCTGATCGTGTTATTCCTATGCTACCTCAAAAGTTATCAAATGGTATTTGTTCATTAAATGAGGGTGTTGATCGTTTAGTACTTGCTTGCGAGATGGAATTTAATTTAAAGGGTAAGCTTTTAAATTATGAAATAAATGAAGGAATAATTAAAAGTACTCACCGTATGACATATAACAATGTCAATAAGATGCTTAATAATGATGAAGAGGTAATAAAAAAATATCAAGACATTTATCCAATGATATTAGATATGATATCTCTATCTGATATTTTAAGAGGCTTAAGGGTTAAAAAAGGTGCAATTGATTTTGAGGTTCCTGAATATAAGGCAACCCTTGATAAGGATGGAAAGCCTATTTCATTTGAGCTTCGTACAAGAGATAAGGCTGAGATGCTAATTGAGGACTTTATGCTAGCTGCTAACGAAACAGTTGCTTATCATATGTCAATTTCAAATTTGCCTTGTGTTTATCGCGTTCATGAAAATCCTAAGCTTGAAGCTGTAAAAAAAGTTTTTGATATGATAAAAACAACTGGATTAAAGGTTATTGTTCCTAAAAATAAAATTTTGCCAAAAGATATTCAAAAGGCAATGAATCTTGTAAAAGAAGATAAAAAAGAATCCTATAGTGTTATAAATCAAATGATGCTAAGGGCGATGGCAAAGGCTAAATACAGTGAGAAAAATTTAGGACATTATGGTCTTGCGATGGATTATTATTGTCATTTTACATCACCAATTAGAAGATATCCGGATTTGATGGTTCATCGTTTAATTAAAACCTTAATTATTCATCCTGAAAATTTTGAAGAAAAATATGCTCATTATACAGATATTGTTCATGATATTAGTGTTAAATCATCTGTTAAGGAACGTGAAGCAATTGATTGTGAGCGCGAGGTAATGGATATGCTAATGGCAAGTTATATGGAAGAGCGTATTGGTGAGGAATTTGAAGGTACGATTGATTCAGTAACTAAATTTGGTATGTTTGTTTTACTTGATAATGGTGTTGAGGGATTAATTCATATTTCTAATTTAGATGGTTACTTTAATTTTAATGAGGCTAATATGACATTAGAATCTGCAGCTAAGACTTATCATATTGGTGATAAGGTTAAGGTAATAAATATTAATGCTTCTAAAAAGCAAAGAAAGATTGATTTTATTTTAAAAGAAGATTACGATAAAATGACAGGTGTTACTGATGCAAAATAATATGCTATGTGAAAATAGAAAGGCACGTCATGATTATTTTATTGAGGATACGATTGAAGCAGGAATAAAGCTTACTGGTACTGAAATAAAATCGATTCGTGCTCATAAGGTTAATATTAATGATGCTTATGTAATGATTAGAAATAATAAAGTAGAAATAATAAATATGCATATTGCTAAATATGATATGGGTACTATTTTTAATCATGATGAAACAAGAACAAGGGAGCTTTTACTTCATAAAAGAGAAATAATTAAGCTCCAAAATAGAATTAAGCTTGATGGAATGACCTTAATCCCTTTAGGCTTATATTTTAAAGGAAGTCTTTTAAAGGTAAGCCTTGGAGTATGTAAGGGTAAGAATTTAAGAGATAAACGTGAGGATTTAAAAGAAGCAGATGCTAAGCGTCACATTGAAAAGACTATGAAAGAGATAAATCGTTATTGATTTTTCTCTTTTTTTAATTTATAATTATCGTGTATGGGCCAGTTTTGGATTCGCCAGGATTAATGAATATTTGTAAGCATGTCATGGTTACGCATGTAAAAACGTCGAGGTTAAATTAACCGCAAACACAAATTTATTCGCTCGCAGCAATGCTAGCGTACAATTAGCTTGCTAATTTAATCAAGCTCGTCTCCTAGCTATTTTCCTATGGTAGCTAGCTAGACGTTTATTAAGTAGGATATATTTTAAGGCTGTCACCTTAAGTCTTAGAATGAATTTAGTAAGGTTAGTTTATATTATGTTTGCCTTGTAGCAAGATATAAATGAAATTAATTACAAAGCTAAGCATGTAGAAAGCGAAGGCTAGTTAGTTTTGTACCGGGGTTCGAGTCCCCGCCGGTCCACCATTAAGAAACACTAATTGTGATACGAGAAATCTGTCACAATTTTTTCTTTTTTAGGCTTAAAAACCTGAGTTCAAATCCGAAACTTTAAGGGAAAATGAAGAAAATCACTTCAAAATACGCTAATTTATATGAAAATGTACGTGCAACTGCCATTTAGGGGTTGCATTTTATTTTTGCCAAAAACCTAGGGGTTGCATTTTTTTGACCGATTTTTAGCAGGGGTTGCATTTTTTACACGAAAGGTCAAATTTACACGTAAGCTCTTGATTTTACACAAAAGTCTACACGAAAGGTCGAGCAATCGTGTAAGAGCACTATAAAACGCCATTCTTGGTGACAAAACTAACACAAGTGACACAAGATTTTCCTATATATTTCTTTTTTTACATATAGTGAGAATAATTAATATAAGAAAAAGTTGTGTCAGGTTGTGTCTTGTGACGCAAAAACATGACATTCAAACGACAATCTAATCGACACAACAGCACAAGTAACACAGGAATTTCCTATATATTAATTTTATATAAAATACTAGGAATAATTAATATAGAAAAAAGTTGTGTTAGCTGTGTTTTGTGATGTTATTATTGCAGTTGCTTGTGGAACGAGTGGAACAAGCGGAACAAGAATTCTCTATATATTATTTCTATATACAACTAGCGAGAATAATTAATATAGGGAAAAGTTGTTCCAGTTGTTCCAAAAATTCTATTATTTATCAAAAAACTTCTTATAATGACATTTAATCTAAAAATCATACATCATTTGATAAAAAGTGTGGCGATTCAATAGACTATATGACCTAAAAGTGATATAAAAATATCATACATATTCGTTGAGAAAAGAGAATAATTGTTTATGAATTATGCTGAGTTAGTTAAAAAACTAAGACAAAAATTAGTGTTATCACAAACAGAAATGGCTGCCTATCTTGGGACAAGCTTTGAATCTGTAAATAGATGGGAAAATAATCGAAATGAACCAACTATTAAAATGAAAAGAAAAATAATTGAATTATGCAAGCGTAATGGCATTGAAATAGAGGTGATTGATTAATGGCAAAATATATTCTTAATAATCCATCACCAGATGTTTTAATGAATTCGATGCGCTCTATTGGATATAGTTTTAAAACGGCTGTTGCTGATATTATTGATAATTCCATCTCTGCTCATGCAAGTGAAATCAAAATTTATACACCTATAAATGACGATTTGTTTATTTCGTTTTTTGATAATGGAGAAGGCATGTCAAGAGACGAACTTTTGAATGCAATGAAGTATGGGTCTGATAGAGAATGCTATGGCATAGATGACCTAGGCAGATTTGGATTAGGATTAAAATCTGCTTCATTATCTCAATGTAGAAAGCTTACTGTTGCCTCAAAAAAAGATGGAGTTATATCAGCTTTTAGGTGGGACCTGGATAGTGTAATTGAAACTAAAAGATGGGACTGTTTGGAGTTGGAAAATGATGAAATAAAACAACTTCCAATGATTAAAGTTTTAACAGAAGCTGAAAAAGGAACTCTTGTTGTTTGGCAAGACTTTGACATAGCTTATAAAAAATCAAATGGCCATGTTATGGAAACATTATCAGAAGAAGTTGATGAGATGGAAAAACACTTATCGTTGGTATTTCATAGATTTTTAAATAGATCATTTAATCAAATTAAAATTTATATTAATGATGATAGAATTAAAGGATATGATCCATTTCTTGAAGACCATCCAAAAACTGACTCTCAAAAACCAAGTATTATAAAATGTGAAAATGAAGACATAAGGATACAGCAGTTTATTTTGCCACATCAAAATGATTTATCAAATGAGGATGTTGAGAAACTTGGTGGAATTGAACGCCTTAGAAGTGGACAAGGTTTTTATATTTATAGAAATGACAGATTAATTATATATGGAACTTGGTTTAGATTGGCATCAAGCAATTTAAATTCTGAACTTTATAAATACGGAAGAATTAAAGTTGACATTCCTAACACTCTTGATGATATGTGGGATATAGATATAAAGAAACAAAATGCAAGTATTCCAAGACAAATATTAGCTAGTTTAAAAAAAGCTGTGAGCAATGTTCGTGTAAAATCAAAAGATAAGAGTGCAAAGAGAACAAGGCTTAAGTTAGAAAAAGATGATAGTAAAATTTGGAATAAGAACTTAAATAGAGAAGAGAAAGAAGTTTTCTTTATAAATAATGAGTCTCAATTTGTTAGAAACTTTATAGATGGATTCGATGATAGTGATAAAACTAAAATTTTGCGTTTCTTAGATGTAATATCAGCTTCGATTCCTTATGATGATATTTATAATTCAATGTGTAATAAAGCTCTAGAGCAAAAGATAAGTCAAGATGGAATTGATTCAATAATAATCGAAGGAGTCAATCAATTTAACAGATTGAAGAAATTATTAAGACTTTCGGATGAAAAGATTTTTGAAAAGTTAAAAACATACGAACCATTTGATAATGAGGAAATTTTTAATTTAGTGAAGGAGAGAATCAATAATGCAACAAAATAGAAATCAAATCTTTGAAATATATTTGGATGATTTTTCTTCTTTCAAAAAAGCTAAAGAATTAAAAAATCCTAATTTTATTGCTACAGATGAAGTAATAAATGAATCTCTTCAGCAAACAAAAAGTAGATTTGTGAAAGAAATACCTAACATTATACTAAATGAAGAAGAAAAGCAATTTGTAATTAATAAAATAAAATCAATATACTCTATTTATCAAGAAGAAGGAGACGTTATTTTAGGAGATTACGAGCATGATTACGACTGGTATAAGAATTTTTTAGAGTCTGATGATTGTCAAACATATCATTGGGATAGATATAAAAACCACCTAACTGTTGCAAAACATTTTCCTAAAGAAGTAATCAAGGTATTAGAAGAAAAGACATTATTTAGTTTGATGTCATATTTAGGTAATCCAAAAGATGATTCGGCTTTTTCTGTAAGAGGTTTAGTTGTTGGCGATGTTCAATCTGGTAAAACATCAAATTACTTAGGATTAGTTACTAAAGCAGCAGATGCAGGATATAAAGTAATTTTCATTCTTACAGGTACAATTGAGAGCTTAAGAAAACAAACGCAGCAACGTGTAGAAGAAGGTTTTATAGGTTGGGATAGCTTTAATGGTGTGGCCGTTGGTGTCGGTAGAGGAGATCCAACTCCTAAAGCATTTACTAGTAGGGGAAAAGATTTTGTCGGAACGGATAATCAAAATACAACATATAAATTGAGTAATTATTCTACTGAACCTATGATTTTCGTTTTAAAGAAAAATGTTTCAGTATTGAAGAAAGTTTATTCATCATTGAGAAATATTAATACTACAGCTTCTCAAACAAAAATTAATTATCCAGCATTAGTAATTGACGATGAAGCAGATAATGCATCAATAAATACTAATAAACCAGATAATGATCCAACAAAAATTAATAAGTATATTAGAAGTCTTTTATCACTTTTTACTAGAAGTAGTTATGTAGGATTTACTGCAACACCATTTGCAAATGTGTTTATTAGTTACGACAAAGAAGATGAAATGTTAAAGGATGATTTATTTCCAAGAGATTTTATTTATGCGTTGAAATCACCTAGTAATTATTGTGGTCCTAAAAAATATTTTGTAGATAAAAATGATAACATACAATTCATAGAGGATTCTGATGAAAATGTATTCCCTATGAAACACAAAAAAGAATGGGATGGTGACAAGCTATTTGACTCTTTATATGAAGCACTTAGGACATTTTTGCTTGCAAACGCTATACGTGATATTAGAGACGTTGAAAAGAATACGCATCGTTCAATGTTGATTAATATGTCGAGATTTACAAAAGTTCAATCTGTAATAATGGACATAGTTCAATCATATGTAGATGAAGTTAAAAGAAACGTTAAGCAAACTCACAAGTTTCCAAAGGCTTATGCATTAACAAATCCAATTATAAAGGATTTAAAAAAGACATTTGATAAGCAGTTCTCATCGTTTCAATATAGCCTAGATGGTGTTACATGGGATGATGTATTCGCTCAATTATATGATGCAATTTCAAAGATTAAGATTGTTGTTGTAAACTCGGGTAAGAATTCTTCAAAACTGAACTATGACGATAATAAAGATGGTTTAAGAGTAATTGCAGTTGGTGGACTTGCATTATCTAGAGGTTTAACTCTTGAAGGATTAATGACAAGCTACTTTTATAGAAATACTTCAACATTTGATGTTTTAATGCAAATGGGAAGATGGTTTGGCTATAGAGAAGGCTATGATGATTTATGTAGAATTTGGCTAACAAAAACTTCATATAGTTATTACAAATACATTTATAAATCTACTGAAGCATTGACGAGTGATATTAGAACCATGGGTCTAGAGAAAAGAAAACCTGAAGACTTTGGTATCAGGGTCATGAATGATTCGATTGACTTAGGAATCACAGCTGCTAATAAAATGAGAAACACAATGCATAAAGTAATTAGAAAATCATTCTTTGGTAGCTTGTTTGAAACACCATATATTAGTAGAAATCTTGATGATGTCGAAAATAATATTGATAGTACATTGGCATTCTTAAATAAGATTAGCAAGGGGCAACGTGATTCAAAAGTAAATCAGCACCCATATTTTAGGAACATCAAGTATGATGATGTAAAAGAACTTGTTGATTCATTAATTATACCTACTGAAAATGATACATATTTTGATAAAAAACAAATTCAAAGTTTTATGAAGAAAAATCAAGATGACATTCAATTGTTTGATGTTTTAGTTATTGGTGGTAGTCAAAAAATTAATGGAGAGAAGAATCCATATAGATTTGTATATGATTCATTAGGTATAGATATACCACTTGTTGGAAGAAGCTTTGATATTCGAGAAAACACTATCCGTATGAGTAAAAACAGGTTGAGATTAGGTGGATCTTCTGATACTAGTTATGGCTTGAATGAAGACCAAATTCCTGCGACACATACTAAAGCACAGGATTATTTGGTTGAAGGAAGGAATCCTTTGCTGATTTTGTATTTTGTTAGACCATCTCTTCCTGAAGAATTAGATGAAGATGATTTTACTTCCGATAAAGACACAAAAGAAGATATCAAAGATAGAGTAAAGCTTGATTTGGAATTACAAACTAGAAAATATAGGTACCTTGTTGGATATGGACTTGGTTTTCCTAGAAAGCAAGGTGCATCATCCGAAACCATTATGTATACAGTTAATATAACAGTTAACTATTATGATAAGGACCACGAGAACGAATCCGAGGAGGAATAGCATATGAAGTTTGATGAGATAAAAGAAAAACTAGAATCGGTTGAAAGTTGTTCACAATATGTAAGAGTCTCTAGTACGCATCCTTTAGAATTGTATTTAGGTAAAAACGAAAAAGGATATATGACTCTTAGATATAACGGCAATTTCACTCCTATAAAGGTAATAGGCACAAATTTAATTGAAATTAAACAAGTAAAAACATCTGAATATTATTCTATTCTTTTTTCATTCGCTTCCGAGGAAAATCAAACACTTTTCTATCATTTTTGTGAGGATATGATAACAACAACAGAAAACTATCAAGGTGATGATGGATATAAAGAAGTTGTTAATAGATATACTCAATGGAAAAAGATGTTTACTGGAAACAACAAAATATTAACTGAAAATGAAGTGTTGGGCCTAATTGGAGAATTATTATTTTTAAAAGATAGAGCAATTGTTGAAAATGGTACAACAGAAGGATTGAATGGTTGGAGTGGACCTGAACCAACACACAAAGATTTTTCATACAAAGAAGTTTGGTTTGAAATAAAATCAATTAATTCATTTAAAAATTCCGTTTCAATATCTTCTTTAGAACAATTAGATAGTGAGTTGCCGGGACACCTTGTTGTTTATAATTTTGAAAAGATGAGTTCTAGCTTCGCAGGTATTACATTAAATAAATTAGTGGCATTAATATCAAAAACACTTCAATATGAAACAGACAGAGATATTTTCTTTGCTAAATTAAAGCAAGTAGGATATTCATATAATGAAGTTTATGATAACTATGTGTATAACTTAATAAAAGTTGATTCATATTTGGTTGATGATAGATTCCCTCGAATTAAGGCAGATACTTTGCCTAGTGGAATAACTAAAGTTCAATATGATGTTTTACTATCTATGATTGAGAAGAATAAGGAGGCTTAAATATGGATCAAACATATGAAGAATTCGAACAAGAGTTTTTGGACGACGTTAGAATAAATGCACAAATTGAAGGAACTACTCCTGATGATTATTTTCTAAATGATATTTTAGGACGTCTTTCATCTATGGGAGAAATTACTGACCCACAAGTTGCTCCAATGCAAAAAAAGTGCAGAAACGGAAGAATTATGTCTTTTGATGCATATGCATTTGATGAATCAGATAAATCAGTTGTTCTTATAAGTAATGACTTTGTAGATGATATTAATGGAGTTTTAACTAGAACACAAATTGAACAATATAAACAAAGAATGATTAATTTCTTACAAGAAGCATATGATGAGAAGTTGAATCAATATTTTGATATGACTGACAGTTTATTATTTACTGGTAGAGATATCGGAAGAAGAATGCATGTTGACTATGTCAAACTTGATGATGATACATCAATTGATAAAGTTAAATTAATTATTGTAACTAATAAAAGATTAAGTGAGAGAATAAAGACACTTCCTTCTGATGATTTTAATGGAAAGAAAGTTGAAGTAAATGTATGGTCTTTAACTAGATTATACGAACTATATGAATCTGGAAGGGAAAAAGAGCCAATTATTATAGAGACTAATAAGTATGGCATAGAGGGGATTCCTTGTATCAAAGCAGAAATGAGTGGTAATTTAGATTATGATGCTTATTTGGCTATCGTTCCAGAAAAGTTTCTTCATGAAATATACTATGAACATGGTTCTAGATTATTAGAAGGAAACGTTCGTGCCTTTTTAAGTAATAGAGGAAAAATTAATAAAGGTATTAGATTAACAATTAAGAATGAACCTACTAAGTTTTTCACATATAACAATGGTATTGCTTGTACGGCATCACAAATAACGTTATCCGAAGATGGCCATATGATAGTTGCCATGGAAGATTTGCAGATAATTAATGGTGGTCAAACGACTGCATCTTTAACTTCGGCTGTTTTGAAAGATAAGATGTCCTTAGATAACATTTTCGTTCCTATGAAATTAACTGTAGTCAAGAATGACGATTATGACACTATGATTCAAAACATTTCAAAATATGCGAATAGTCAAAACAAAGTTAAGGACTCGGATTTGTTCTCTAACCATCCTTTCCATAGAACATTTGAGGCACTTGCAAAGAGAATTCAAGCTCCAGCACATGGAGAAGCGGTAAATAATACTATGTGGTATTATGAACGTTCTAGGGGAAAATATGAGCAAGAACAATTTAAATTTACAAAGAAAAGTGAAAGAGAAAACTTTGTTAAAAAATATCCAAAGAATCAAGTTATTAAAAAAGAAGAATTATCAAAGTACTTTACTTGTGCTGAATTATTAAGACCAGATCAAGTAAGTAAAGGACCAGAGAAGTGTATGTCTTTCTTTGCGGAAAAGATAGATGAAAAATATCAAAAATCTCCTGAAAGCTTTAATGATCAATTCTTCAAAAATTGTATTTGCTATACTATTTTATTTAAAACAACAGACAAGATAGTCCACAAATCAGATTGGTACATATCTGAAACATATACTAAACCTGGTGTTGTAGCATATACAATATCAAAACTTCTTTCATCAATCCCATCTGGTTATTGTCTAGACTATAACATGATTTGGAGAAAGCAGGAGTTATATCCATCCTTAAATGCTGAAATTGAAAGATTAGCACACATGACTTTTGATTACGTTCAAAAACTAGGCGGAAACGGAATGGAACATTTCAAGAAAGAAGAAACTTGGAAATTATTTAAATCAGCTCCATATAAGCCATCTCGTGATTTCTTAGATGATCTAATAAATAGTGAGGTAATAGAATCACAATCCAGATTAGAAACCAAAGAGAATAAATTATCAAAAAAGTTAGATATTGAAACTGAAATAATTATGGCTGGAGAGACATATTGGGAAGGATTAATTAAAGAAGGATTAAATAGACATTTGCTTTCTACTACAGAAATAGACTTGTTAAGAGTTGCAGCTAGAGTTCAAAAAACTGGAAAAATTCCTTCGCCAAAACAATGTCAATGGATTTGGAAAATAAGAACAAAATTAGAGGATGCAGGAGTTCTCGTATAAAAAAATAAAAGTTGATTTTTAACATAGCATGCAAGTATAACTCCTTGCTTGCATAAGGTTTTTAAATATAGATTGGAGTTTGGACATATATGAAGAAATTAAAAATTGTAGAACTATTCAGTGGAATTGGAAGTCAAGCTAGAGCATTAGAAAATGTTGGAATTAAAATTGACGTTCAAGCCACTTGCGAATGGGATATACATGCATTCATAGCTTATGATGCAATGCATAAAGGTACTGATGTTTTAGAAGACGTCAAAAAAATGAATAAAGAAGAAGTATATAAAGAATTAAGCCAATATACACTAAGTAATAATGGAAAAGAGCCAATGACATTAAGTACTTTACATAGTTATAATGAGGAGATTCTTAGACGTGTTCTATCTGCTATAAAGAGGACAAATAATTTAATAGATGTAAGTAAAATAACAGCTAAGGATATGCCTAAAAAGACAGATCTATTAACGTACTCTTTCCCATGTCAAGATTTATCGAATGTTGGTGCTTTTCATGGTTACAATAAGGGAATTGATAAAGATTCTGGTAGTCGTTCTAGTTTGCTATGGCAAGTTGGTAGAATTTTAGGAGAAATGAAAAATGCAAAAAGAGATTTACCTGGATATTTAGTAATGGAGAATGTTCCAACTCTTTTATCTGAAAGACATATTAATAACTTTGAACTATGGATTGATGAATTAAATAAATTGGGATATGAAAGTAAATATATTCCTGTCAATGCTAGAAACTATGGTATACCTCAAAATAGGCCAAGATTGTTAATGCTAAGTGTTTTTGTTGGCGATGATATCGAGCTTAGGGATAAAGTTAAAAAATTTTTTGATAGATGGGGCGATGACGAAAAGTATATTGTTAAGAAATATCAAGAGTCAAAGTACTATCATAATGTGCAAATATCTGATTTGCTTCGAATAAGCAATGATAAAAAGACAAATTTGTGGAAAGAAGCTGTTGAATGCACGCCAAACGATACTATATCACGTAGAAAAATATGGAATGAAAATCCTAAGATTGTTGGTGAAAAAGGTAATCTAACTAAAGAGAGATTCATTAGAACAGTAACTACAAAACAAGATCGTCATCCAAACTCGGGGAATATATATTTTGATTGTGGAATAGAAGGACGAGGAAAGTTTAGATATTTAACTCCTCGTGAGTGTTTGCTATTCATGGGTTTCAAAGATAGCGATTATGAAAAATTACAAGAGAATAATCCTATTCAAAGAGGAAGAACACATCTATTTCCAAGAGATAAAATTATTAGAATGGCTGGAAATAGCATACCAGTCAAAATGTTAGAAGGATTTTTCTTTCAATTATATGATTTAGAAAAGTTAATGGAGAATTATAAGAAAGAGTCTTAATTGAATGGAGGAATGCTAATGAAGAAATTAATAGTTTTATTATTAATTCCAATGTTATTTATGTTTGTTGGTTGTTCTTCAAATAATACCTCAAGTTCGACTGCTGATTTACCATCAACTACTGAGAATGGTAATACAGAGGAACCTACAATTAATCCAATAGAGAAGAAATATGTATATGCGACAATTAATAATCAAGTTCTAGAAATTGCGCTTGAAGATAATTCATCAGTTGATGCATTACTTGAGAAACTAAATGATGGTGATGTAATAGTTGCAATGCATGATTATGGTAACTTTGAAAAAGCTGGCTCACTCGGATTCACACTTCCTAGAAAAGATGCAAATATTACAACAACTCAAGGAGATGTAATTTTATATCAAGGAAACCAAATCACAATATATTATGATGAGAATACATGGAATTTTATTAAACTTGGTCACATTGATATATCGCATGCTGAGTTAATGTCAATTCTAGGTAGTGACGATGTAAAAGTTGTATTCTCTATTGAAATCAAATAACAATTTTGCTCTTTAAGGATTGCGGAGGTATTTATGGAGAAAAAGAAAATATATTTAGTATTGACACTTGTTTTTATAGTGTTGTTTATTGCAGTATGTTTGATAGATTTATTTTTAGAAAATTTGGAGAAAAAACAGGAGCTTTTATTAAAAGTTTTAGAGATTATAAGTGCGTCTTCAATTTCATTCACACTTTCTTGTACAATTTCGATTAAAAAAAGTAACCGTAATAATAAGACAAAGGTTAAATCAAAAAACTCTAATGGTGTTTTGGTTACACAAAATAACGGCGATAACAATACTACTAATTTAACTTATAACAATCCAGTTGATATTGTTAAAGCTGTTAAAGAAACGCTTGTTCCATATCAAGAAGAAAATGTTGAAAAGATTATGAGCAAGTCAATAGATGCACTAAGAAAAGAACTTCCAGGGCAAACGCTGAATAAAGATTTTGTTATGAAATATATAGATGAAGCATCAAAAATTAATGAAGAAGATATTCAGGATATTTGGGTAAAATTACTTGTACAAGAAAACAAATCATCTGGTAGTATTTCTAAACGAACTCTTGATATTGTAAAAAACTTATATCCCGCTGAAGCAAAACTTTTTGAAAGTGTAGCAAAATATTCTCTTTCAAATGGAACAATTCATGATTGTTTTTGCAATAAATTTAGTTTTATTGATATATCAAAGCTACAAGATATTGGATTAATGAAATCAAGCGATACTATTGAACAAACTATCACTATTGATGGCAATAATCCTGTTCCTTTTTGCAGAATAGAAGGAAATACGATTTTTATAATTAAAAATACAAGCAATACGATTGAAAAAATTTCTTATAAGTGTCATCTGTTGACTAACGAGGGAGTTGAGTTAAAAAGTGCATTAGGAATTAGTATTGATAAAAATGATTATTTGGATTATTGTCGACAAATTAAACAAGCTAAAAATCAAAAAAACCTTATGTGTTCTGCGCACAAGATTAACTATTTTAGCTCTGGACAAGTTAATTATGAAATAAATGACATTTTATAATTTCGTTTTTTGATACAGAATATTTAATCATAATAAACTAAAGCGGTGGATGATGCGGTTAAAGCTAATCTACCGTTTTTTATATTTAAAGGAGGTGATGCACCATGAGGGTATATAGTGGCCTGATTAGAAAAACTCAGGCAATCTAAATTCTAAAAAACTATAAGGAGGTTAAACATAAAATGAATTTAGATGATTATAGAAAAGTTCAAAAGCTCAAAAAGCTAGGATTATCTCAAAAGAAGATAATGGAAGAGACTGGTCTAAAAGAATATGATGTTAGGCGATGTTGGAATAGAACTGAAGATGAATTTAAAGTGCTTCTAGATAGAATTGGTCCTGAAAAAATATCACTTTATAAAGATTATGTATTAGATATTTTAAAAGTTACTCCAACTATTCCAGATACTAATATCTATTATAAACTCTTAGAAGATTTTCCAGATGCTGATATTGGTGAAAGTGCCTTCAGAAAGTATATGAAAAAACTAAGGAAAGAAACAGGCTATGATAGATTTAGAAAGATATCTACATCTATAAGAGAAAATCCTGAACCAGGAGAAGAAGCTCAAATTGATTTTGGCCAGTATAAGATTATTGATATGTATGGTAAAAGAAGATTTCTTTATTTCTTTGTAATGGTATTAAGGTATTCTCAACTTAAGTTTGTCTATTTTTCAACTACTGACTTTAACACAATGAAGGCGATTGAAGCCCATAAAATGGCGTTTAAGTTCTTTGGTGGAATTCCTAAAGTATTAGTTTATGATCAGGATAAAGTCTTCGCAGTGGCCGAAAATTACGGGAATTTAGTCCTTGTAAAAGAGTTTGAAGATTTCTTAAAAGAATATAACTTACATATCGTTATGTGCAGTGGTTATTATCCTCAAGGAAAAGGAACAGTTGAAAACTATGTAAAAATAGTAAAAGAGAATTTTCTTGGTGGAAGAATCTACCATGGTATTGATTCTCTAAACTCTGCTTGCCTTGAATGGTTAGATAATACTTTAAATAATCATATTCTTTCACATAAAGGCGTAACTCCACATGAGTTATTTAAAGAAGAATCTAAAAAACTTAAAAAGATTAAACCATTACTATATTCAAGTGAAAAGCCAATTTATAAAGTTCAAAGGAATTATATAAAGTATAGGTACTCTAGATATGAAGTTCCAATAGGCTATGAAGATATGAATGTAGGTGTTGAATCAGATGGCTTTAATGTCATTATTAAAGATTTAGAAACTGACCAAATAATCGCAATTCATAAACTATCAACTAAAAAAGATGAAAGAATGACTTTAAATGATGAATATGAAGTTGATGGTGTAGGAGAATATGTAGTTAAAAGATATTTTAAAGATGATATAAATGCTATGAAGTTTTTAGATAGTATTGAAGCTAATCAAAAAAGATATTTTAAGAAAAGTTGCGTAAAGATTAAAAGACTCATTCGTATTTACTCTAAAGAAGAAATGGATGAAGCATTCACTCATTGCGTAAATAATGGGAGAAATACAATTCTAGAATTAATCGCATTTCTAATCTTTAAACATGGTGAAGTTAAAGGTGCAAAAGCCTTAGGTAAATCAACTCTTGGTTATTATCTAAGAAGGTCAAAAGAAATCATGGAGGAATTAAATGGTCAATAGAGAAGAATTAAGAGAACTTTGTAAAAGACTTAATTTACATCATCTATCTAAAATTAATACCTTTGATTTAGATATTAAGGATAAACTTGATTATTTTAAATATCTTTTAGAATATGAAATTCAGGAAAGAGAAAAGAAAGTAAAAAAGCATAACTTATCATCTAGTCACTTACCTAATATTAAAAGTGATAATAAATATGAAGGCATTGATGAATGGAATATTAATGATGTTAAAAAGTTAAACTGGTTTAGAAATAACCAAAATCTAATTATTGTTGGGAAGTGCGGAATAGGTAAAACCGCTATTGCAGTTGATATTGCTAAAACTGCTATTAATGAAAAATATAAAGTTTACTATTTATGTGTTGATGAATATTTAAGGATTCTGAAAAATGAAAATGATCCTAAAAGTAAAATCGCACATACTAAAATGAAAGATGCTGATTTAATCATTGTTGATGAAATGATGTATCTACCAATTGATGCTTCAGATATAGTAATGCTATATAGAAGTATCATGTATTTTAACCAAGCAAGGTCCTTTATCTTTATAACCAATAGAAGGTTAGAAGAGTGGACTGATACAAATGAAGATAAGCATACAATGGAAACATTCACTGAAAGATTAATGAATGGATCTAGAATACTAATGCTATCAAAAAAATAATTATGTATCGTTAGGCTAAAGTAATACTACGAGAAGTACTATTTTTAGCTATAGCTGATACTTCCAAATTTGAAAATAACGTAGAGTGTAATAACTCTGCGAGAAATATATAAAAAAACACCCTAAAATTTTGGACGTTTTCTCGCATTTTCAGATAAAATTGTCCAAAGTTTTAAAACTTTTTTACTATTACCCCCCAGGGGGACCTGTAATCTCTACAGGTAAAAAGACAGTCACCGAGCCTGGGGTTTCGCGTGCAAAAATTCGAGTTCAAACGGGTGGGGCAAAAGAAAGAAGTATGCCGATGGACAGGTCGTAGTAGCATACCGTAATTTCTTAGGCTACGATAAGCATGATGATCCAAAGATCGCACTAAAAATAAATGAAGAAGAAGCAAAAATCATAAGAAGAATATATGCACTTTATATGAGTGGCAAAACACCTCAAGCAATAGCTAAAATCCTTATGGATGATGGAATTAAATCACCAATGGGTAAAGACAAATGGCAAATATCCACTGTGCTTTCCATCCTTAAAAATGAGAAGTATAAAGGAGATGCTTTGGTTCAAAAAAACTATGTACCTGATTTCAAAACGCATAAGCCAAAGAAGAATAATGGGGAGATGCAGCAGTACTACCAAGAAAATCATCATAAACCAATTATCCTACCACATGAATGGGACTTAGTCCAAGTCGAAATAGAAAGAAGAAAAGGTCTGGGTTATAAATATAACTGCACTAATATCTTTACCTGCAAATTGGTATGTGGTGAGTGTGGAGGCTTCTATGGTGCTAAGGTTTGGCATTCCAATGATAAATATCGCAAGGTCGTATTCCAATGTAACCATAAATATGATGGCGACAAAAAAAGATGTGAAACTCCAGTGGTTGCAGAAGATGATGTTAAAAGAATGTTCATTGATGCTTATGCTGAGCTTATGGATAACAAATCAGAAATGATAGCAAATGCAAAAGAGATGGTAGCCTTCCTTACCGATACTACAGCCGAAGAAAATGAGATTGAACAGCTTAATGAAAAGGCAAATGAAATAATCATCCTAGTTACTAATCTTGTAGAGCATAATTCAAGAGTCGCAATTGATTAGAATGAATTCCAAAAAAAGTACAATGCTTATGATGAAGAACATAAAACAGTCACTTCAAAGATTAAGGAATTGCAATTAAAGATTAGTGAAAATCAAGCAAGAGCAGTTTTGCTTAATGACTTTATAGAAACCATCGATTCAAAGCCAACTACTCTCGATAACTTTGATGAGGATATATGGAACTATCTAGTAGAAAAAGCAGTAGTAAATAAAGATAAAAGCATCACATTTCATTTTAGAAATGGGCAGAAAATAAAGAAATCATGTTCATAGGTTAGACAAAAACCCCTTATAGTGGTATAATTTCAATTAGATTATACGGTTGACATAAGGGGTGTTTTTTATGTACGGATTAATAATGATTAAAGAATACCTTGATGAAATCCTAGATGGAGATAAGACTTATGATGCAAGAAGCTATGATACTAATAAACGTGGCACTATCGCACTCGTAGATTCTAAGAAATCTGCAATTATAGGTTTAGTTGATTTAATAGGGACTCATCAAATATCAGCTGAAGAATACTGCAAATGGCATGCCACAGGAAAATGGAATGGATATGACTTCCAAATAAACAATCCTAAAGCCATTTTTTATGCTTATGATTTTGATAATCCTAGAAAACTCGCTCATACAATAAAAATAGAAAAGACTGATAGAGTTTGGACTAGGATTGATGATGAAGTCAAAGAACAATTTGTAGTACAAGAAAGATTATTTTAATTTTGTGAGGTAAATAAATTATGAATGGACACGGACAAAATTTTTCTTATTTGAAGAAAGGAACCTTTGAAATCCCTTTTTTTCAACGTCCATACGTTTGGAATGAAGATAACTGGAAACAACTAGTAGATTCAATTGATGATGAACATGGGAAAAACTTCCCCTATTTAGGTAGCATTATATTAAAAAGGAATGATGAAAACGATCCTTGGCTTGTGATTGATGGACAGCAAAGATTGACTACATTAAGTTTATTTATTAAAGCGTTTATTGATGTTTATTCTTCAAATATTCCGGCTGAAATTGTTACTGAATTCAAACAAATAATTTACTCACTTGGACACATAGGAATGCAAGTAACTTATAAACCGAGAATTACACCATCTTCAGTCGATAAAGAGGAATTTGATGGCTTGATTGACCATGATAACCAGGTGGTAATCAATGAAAAACATGGGCTTTTAACTGATGCATATTTATTTTTTAAAAAGAATTTTAAAAAGCGAAATCAAGATGACTTGAATAATTTAGGGACTAAAATACTTGAAACTGCAGATTTTTTTATTGCAATAGAACTCGGGAAAGACGATGACGAACAAAAAATATTCAATTCAGTTAATGATTATGGCCAAAGATTAACTGGTGCCGACATTGTTAAAAACAATCTTTTTCAGGTGCTTAAAAATAAAAGCAATGATAATTTACAGGATGTTTTGAGTACGTATAATAAGTATTGGGACTCACCGTTTTATCAAAATGATCGTAAAGATTTTTGGTATGAAAAAAGAACATATGGTCGTATTACACAAATAAATTTAGAAGAGTTTTTGAAAGATTTTGCTTTAATAAAAGGCTTTTACCGCTCAACAACTAAAGTAAGTTTAAGCGAAGCATATAGAATCGAAATTCAAAATAAATGCCCAACATACAACGATGTAAAAGACTTTATTAAAGAATTAGCTAAATATGCAGATAGCTTTTATGATTTAATTAGTGATTATGAGAGCGAAAACGATTATAAACTTTCTGAAAATATAAATGTAACTTTATTAATTTTAAACGAATTAGAATGCACAACATTCATTCCTTTAATTTTAAAAATATATAATGAAGACATTGAAGATAAAGATAAGTATTTATTTGCAATTCAAAAATTTATTATAGAAAGGCTTATATATAATGCTTCAAACAAAAACTATAACAAAAATGTTGAAGTATTATTGGATAAGGCAACAACTGAAGAAGCTATTGAATATTTAGAAAAAGTAAATAGAGATGATGATTTAGATTACGTAAATTATCCAAGTGGTTTATTAAACATTAATAATCAAAGAGCAACTGTTATTCTATTTTTAATTGAAATGATTAGAAGAAATAAGTATGGTGAAGAGAGATATTCAGATACATTAATTTACAATAAAACATTAGAGCATATTATGCCCCAAAAATGGGAAAAAAGCTGGAGTACTGTCGAATGTGTAGATTATGATGCCAACGGTGATTATGTAGTCATCACAAATATAGACGACATGCGGACTGTTAGAAAAAAGAGCATTTATTCAATTGGGAACATGACTCTTCTTACTAGCAAATTAAATACTTCAATCAGTAATTCGTGTTTTGAGGAAAAAATTGAAGGTAAAATTGTAAGAAAGAAGCAAAAAGAGGGAATTAGAAAATTTGTCGGAACCCTATCAGTAGCAAGTGAAGTTGTAGATGTTTATGATTCTCAAACTCATGATGGAAGTTTGCATATTTGGAATGAAAAACAAATCAACGCTAGAACTATCAAATTATTTGAAGAGCTAAATTCATACTTTAATTTTACAGATAAATTTATTGAAACGCATACCCCTATATTGAGACAAAATTATGAAAAAGTAAGTTTGGATATGAATAATGTAATTGAGTCAATTTCTGATGAGTTTTTAAGAGAAAAAAGAATAGCTGTTGTAGTTACAGAATGTATGAAGTATTTATTTAAAAATAACTTATTAACAAATCAAGAAATAATTAATCTTCAAAATAAGCAATACTGCAGTGAAACGTTTATTTGCTGGATGCCAATGTTAGCAACCGAGACTGACAAGCTGGAAAGGTACTATAAGGATAAAATTGCATACAATGGTCAAGAATTTATGATTACTAAAGAATGGGTAGAAAAGAATAGAGAAAAATTCATAATTTGGTTTAAAAACATAATTAAGCATTAAATAGTTTAGGGTATTCACTTTTAATTAATGGTATTCAAAATTTTGCTAGGGGTATTCACTCAAAAGCAAAGGGTATTCACTTTTTTAGAAAGGGGTATTCATTTTGTATTATTTTGCTAGTCCTCACACATAATAGAAATTAATGCTTTGATATAGTAAAAACACTGTTTCAAGGCTTTTTTTATGCTTAAAATGGGTATTTTTTAATATTTTTTATTAATTTTTATCATTTTAAGGGTTTAAATTTAAATGTTTCAAGACATTAAGTGTGTTTAAAAACCAACTGTAAAAACGAAAGGTCCAACTGTGAAACGATAGCTTAACTGTAAAACGAAAGGTCGAACAAATAAACGAAAGGTACCTACTGTAAAACGATAGGTTTTTATTTTGAGAAAATTGGGCTTAAAATAGCGACAAAGTAATAAAAAAATGGTATAATTTCTACAAGATTATAGAAAAATGTGGATGAGATTTTTATGAATAGTAATTAGGCTGGGAAACTGGTAAATATGTTCCAACTATTAAAGCAAGAAGGAAATTACAACCATATTTTAAAAAGTATAATATTGAGGTGGATGAATAATGGAGATTGCAAACCTAGTTATATCAATTCTTTCTTTAATAGCTACAATTGCTATATCTTTGGTATTTTTTTCGTACAAATATGTGCTGGATGCTATCATAAAATACAGTTTTATGATATAATTTATTAAAGAGTATATCTTTTCTTTTTGTTTATGAATTATATTTTTGTGAAAGAAGGTGTAATGCAATGAAAAAAATAGGTTCGTTTTTTGTTACTTTAGGAATAATGTTAGTTATGATTTTCAGCTTAGCAGGTTGTGGAAACGATGCTAAGCCAACATCTTATTATATAAATAATGAAGGAAACTTAATTGTTGTTTTAGATGATGGAAAAGAGAATGATTTAGGTGAATGGGGAGAGGATATAATTCTTTCTTTGGGTGAGATAACTGTTAGCTCAGATGGCTATTATGTTATAAATGGTGTTAAAACAAAAATATCTCAAGAAAAGCCTGTATCATACTATTTGGATTCAAATAATAATTTAATTGCAAAATATGCAGATGAATCAACTAAAAATTTAGGACAATTTGGTAAGAATTTAATTGAATCACTAAGTACCGTAGAAGTAGATGGTTTAGGATTTTATGTAATAAATGGTGTTAAAACTGATATTACAACTAAGATTCCTGATTTCTATACAATTAATAATAATGGGCATTTAATTGTTACATATTTAGATGGCTCGACAGCTGATTTAGGGTTGATAGGTGATTCTTTAGTAAACGGTGTTTCAAGCGTTGAAATATCAGAAGATGGATTTTATATAATTAATGGAATAAAAACTGATATTGTTGCAATAGATGTTTATCCTGTGTCTTTTAACACAGGATATTCTGCAACTGTTGTATCACAAATAATTAAAGATGGTTATAAAGTTGAGAAACCTACACTAGATAGAATTGGTTATACACTTGATGGATGGTATTGTAATAATGAGGAATGGCACTTTAATTCTGATGTTGTAAAAAATGACATGACATTGAGTGCAAAATGGACAGCAAATGAATATACAGTTGATTTTGTTAATGAAATGGGAACTAACCCTGTTTCAATTAATGTTGCTTTTGATTCAAATGTTACATTACCTACAGTTGATGAAGTAGATGGTTATACTTTTGCTGGTTGGTATTATAATTCTCAAGTTGTTAATAATGGTAAATGGTCAATAGCAACTAATGCAACATTGACAGCCAAGTGGACAGCAAATGAATATACAATAACACTAGATCCAGGTGCTGGCTCTGTATCAAAAACAACAGTAAATGTCACTTATGATGAAGATTTCACATTACCAGTTCCTACAAATGATTATGGTGTTTTCACTGGTTGGTTATATAATGATGAACCTATAACAGATTCAACTGGACATTCGTTAACTAAATGGAATTTCACTAGTGATATTACATTGACAGTTGATTGGACAGTGAAAATTTATACAGTTGAAGATTTGTTAAAGATGGGAACATATCTAAATGGTGATTTTATTTTAATGAATGACATTGATTTATCTGGGGTAAATTGGAATCCAATCGGAATAAATAGCGCACCATTTACTGGACATTTAGATGGTAATGGTCATAAAATATCAAACTTAACAATTGATACAAGTAATTACACAAATAGAAGTTCGTTTGGACTTTTTGGTTATATTTCATTTGCAACTATTGAAGATTTAGTTATTGAAGATTTTGAGTTTACTTCTGAAAATATAGAGAAAACATATTATGTTGGAGCTTTAGCAGGAATTGATTTGACTGATTTATCTTCAAGTACTAATGAAGAACCTTTGATTAAGGAAATTACAACAAGTGGTTCATATGTTGTAGCTAAGCAAAGCTCTTCATATCCAGTGTATGCAGGTGGATTATTCGGTAAAGTTAGCTTTGAAATAATCTCAAATTGTAAGAATTTTATAGGCATCACTAACGCATCACATGCAGGTGGTTTAGTAGGTACTGCTACAAAAATGATGTATGCATTAAATTCATCAAATGAAGGTCAAATTAATTCGACATTATATGCAGGTGGTTTACTTGGTAAATGTGGTACAGCCTTCTATGCTTCTGAAAGTTCAAATAAAGCTGATATCACTTCAGTTCAGGCTGCAGGCGGTTTAGTAGGTTCAGTTGATTATTATGCTGTTATTACACTTTGCTATAACACAGGTAACATTACTAGTACTACAGACAATACTTTCTTAGGTGCGGGTGGATTAATAGGCTGTTGTTATTCTACAGGTGGAGAGGCTTTGCCTTCTGTCGAAATAAGCGAAAGCTATAATCGTGGAAATATTTCAGCACCATGCGCGGGCGGTTTATTAGGTGTAACATATGAGATAAAATTAACAAACGTATACAATGCAGGAAGTGTTTCAGGAAATAAATATTCAGGAAGTATATTTGCATATAGTTCTGTTGGCTCAGTAAAACAATGCTTAGGATCAGGTTCCGTTTCTGGATCGGCTGTCAAATCAACTATAGGATATGGTTTAACTAATGTTACATTTACAGATTGTTACCATACATTTAGTTCAACAAGCAATTTTGGTAAAGTAACAGGTACTTATATATCAAGTAAGTATGGTTCTACAACTTATACTGACAATATGTTCTGGAAAGAATATAATGAAAGTACTGGCAAAGGTAGCTGGATTTTTAGTGATAATGATTATCCAAAATTATTCTGGGAATAATAAATGATGAAAAAAAGATATTATAAAAAAGTATGGGGAATGGTTGGCTTTGTAGTCAACCTTTCTCAAATGATTGAATATAACTTAGCTAATATACTCGCATTAAATGAAATTTTAGTAGCTTTTGATAAAGAAGATTCTATGTACGAGTTTGAATACGCTGAATTATTAAGAAAAACTGATGATTGGTATAAAAAAATGGATAGACTTGAGCTTGGCAAGCTTTTAGAAAACATAAAGTCTAGAACGGATTTTAAAAAGGAATTTATAGATTTCCTTACTGAAATTAGAACAGAAAGAAATTTCTTTGTGCATAACGTTTTTAAAGATGATTTATTTACTAAGGCCTTTCAAGATAATCCAAAACAATATATACCTCGTTTACAGGAATTAATAGCAAAGATGCATTCTGCAAATGATGAACTAGTAAAAATATTTGCAGAGATGAAAAAAGAAGTAAAGATGATTTATTAGGGGTGCTAAATTTTTACACGATTTGAGTAAGGGTGCTAAAATTTTTACACGATTACAAGGTAGGGTGCTAAAATTGTATTAAAACATTTCTACTTTGACATAATAGTAGAATAGGTCTGATTCAATGCTATCAGGTTTTTTTTGTTACATAAATAGCTAAAAAAGATGAAGATAAAAAAACACCACTAAAAAGTGATGGTAGATGATTTAAATTCTTTTACAAGCCTAAAGAAAGTTCCTCTTGAGACTCCAATTATTTCTGCAGCCTTAGTGTTTGATATTTTTCGATTAATATAATTATTTAGTATTTCATCGGTGTTAGAAGGAGTAGTAGCACGAGGCCTACCAAATTTAACACCTTTTCTTTTGCAATCCGTATCCCTTCAGCTTGTCGTTCTTTAATATTATTTCTTTCATTTTCAGCTACAAATGATAATACTTGTAATACTATATCACTTATAAATTTGCCAACAAGATTCTTTCCTTCAATTCTAGTATCAAGAAGAGGCATATCTAATACTTTTATATCAGCGCATATTGTTTTAGTAATTCTTGACCATTCTTCTAATATCATATGATAATTTCTACCAAGACGATCTATAGATTTAACAATTAGTAGGTCGCCTTTTTTTAATTTTTTAATGAGCTTCTGATAATTAGATCTATCAAAGTCCTTTCCAGATTCTTTATCTACAAAGATATTCTTATCATCAATATCAAGATTCTTTATTTCTTCATATTGTCTATCAATTTTTTGTTGTTTAGTTGAAACACGAATATATGCGTAAATCATAACTTTTATCTCCTTTCGCTTGACTTATATAACCATAAAAAAGAGGAAATATCAAGACATTGTAGCAAACAAAAAAGAGGTTCCAACAAACGATATAAAAATGTATAAATTGTTGGAGTACTAACCATTTTGAGAAAATGTGGAAAAATATATGCAATTATTCGCTATATTCTAGTAATTTTGCTAAAAATATAGTATTGTTCATAATGATTGGACAATATCTGAACCATTAGTGTCATTTTATAGTGATAGAATTGAGATTACATCACACGGCTGAATTCCAAGGAAGATAACGAAAAATGATTTCTTTAACGGTGTAAGTCATCCTAGAAATTCTGTATTAATGCGAATATTTTTGAAATTAGGAATTGTTGAACACACAGGGCATGACATTCCTAAAATTATAGAAAAATACGGCAAAGAAGCATTTGATATTCACGATACATATATTAATGTAATCATTCCATTCAATAAGAAAATTGCTAATACAATACCAAGTGACAAAAATGATAGCGACTTTCTCACCAAAAAACATAATTTTGATGAGAAAAGCATTCTAATGAGGAGAAAAAATTATATTTAGTATCTTGTTTAACATGTAATTTTACGAGTAAGATTATAAAAATGAAAATAATAAATCATAAACAAATAATTGATTTTTCTCACCAAAAATGATAAAATTGGAACGTAAATAACAAGGCTGGTGAGAAAAATGAAGAGATTTAATTATTCAAACTTGAAAAATAAAACATGGGATATTAAGGTAATTAATTATTTAACACAAATACATGAAGAAAAAGGTAAACAACAATTATTTTTAAAACAAAAACCCGAAGAATTAGAAAAACTAGTTATTATTGCAAAAATACAAAGTACAGAATCATCTAATGAAATTGAAGGTATTAGAACTACGAACACTAGATTAAAACAACTAGTGAATGAAAAAACAACTCCTAAAAATAGAGCCGAAGAAGAAATCGCTGGTTATCGAGACGCACTAAACATTGTGCATGAAAATTTTGATTCTATACCTATTACTCCTAATTTTATTCTTCAATTACATAAAGTATTGTTATCTCATACATCAACTTCATATGGTGGAAAATATAAGAATGTTCAAAATTATATTAGTGCAACTAATGAAAATGGTGAATCATATACTTTATTTACACCCTTATCACCATTTGAAACACCAATCGCTATGCAAGAATTGTGTGATGAATATAATAGAGCCATTGGTGAAGGTGAAGTAGATCCACTTATTTTAATACCCTTGTTTATTCATGATTTTTTATGTATTCATCCGTTTATTGATGGTAATGGAAGAATGTCAAGATTATTAACAACATTACTTTTATATCGTTCTGGTTATTATGTAGGAAAGTATATATCTTTAGAAGCTAGAATAGTCAAGAATAAAGATTTATATTATAATGCATTATATGATTCTCAAATTGGATGGCATGAAAATGAAGATGACGCAACTCCTTTTATAAAATATTTATTAAGCACAATCGTTAGTGCATATAATGATTTTGAAGAAAGAGTAGAATTAGTATCTGATAAGAAACCTAGTATTGAAGTGGTAAGAATGGCAGTTAATTCTAAAATAGGAAAATTTACAAAAAGGGATATACTAGAACTTGTACCTTCATTATCATCAACTAGTATTGAAAGAAGTTTGAAAGGATTATGTGAGTTAGGCGAGATTAGAAAAGAAGGTATTGGTAAGTCAACTTATTATATTAGGCTTAAATAATAATCAATTCTATCTTGTATTAAATTTTTTAATGTTTTTTTATATAAAGTGTTGTATATCATTTTATTTTCGATTTATCATTTTCTCAAAATGTTTTTTCTATATCAAAGCAAGTTGCACACTTTATGTTAAAGATGATACAGCATTAATAAAGCCGAATATAATCATGATAATGGGTAACAAAATCAGCAACAACAGGGATTTAACTCATTGTAAGTTGTGGTTTAGTAATGTTTAATGTTAGAATTATAAGTATAAGAGTTACAAAAGATTGGAGTGATTTTTATGGAATTTAAAGAATATCAGCACATCCAAAAACTAGGAATATCAGAGGTTGATGGAATTCTAAATGGTAAATGTTACATTTCATACAAAATTGATGGCACAAACAGTTGTGTGTTCTTAAAAGATGATGGCTCATTAGGCTTTGGTTCAAGACATAAAGAGGTTACAAAGGATAGTGACCAAACTGGTTTTGTACCTGGCATATTATCTGACAAAAAAACTTATAATAATTTACTAAAATTTTTATGTTTACATCCTAATTCCATTGTTTATGGTGAATGGTTAACTGGTGTTTACATTAAGCGTTATAAGCCGGAAGCTAAAAAGAAGTTCTATATTTTTGACATATTTGATTTCAAAATACAAAAATATATTTCATTTGATGATTATTCAAGTGAATTAGATAATTTTGAGTTACTATATATTCCTTGTCTTGCAATTATTAATAATCCAACAGTAGAGGATTTAAAAGCATTGCTTAAAGATACTGGAAATTATCTAATTACAAGTGGCTTAGGAGAAGGTATTGTTATCAAAAATTATGATTTTGTAAATAGTGAAGGCAACACTGTTTGGGCTCAAATGTTAACAGAAGATTATTCAATGCAAAAGATGGAATATAGACACAATAATGCTTTACTTGCTGAAAAATATCCTATTGAATATCAAATCTCAAAGATGTTAACAGAAGAGCACATTTTTAAGGAATATTCAAAACTAATTGCTGATAAAGGCTTTTTGGAAATTAAATATATGCCAGAATTGCTTAATCAAGTATTTTTAGAGTTTTTTAAAGATAATTGGGAAATCATTTTAAAAAAGTTTAGAAATCCTATTATTGATTTTAAAGCTTTAAGGTCAATTTGCAACGATAAGGTTAAATTGGTTTTAAATTTTAACAAATAATCAAATGTTTTCGTGCATTTATTCTCTACAAGAACTTTGCTAAGTCGTCTGGAGGATTCTGCTTAGTAAGATATCCAAAAAGTAGTGGTGCTTACCGAGTGAGAGAAGAGGTATAGATAATCTATTGGAAATTAGAGACCATTATCCCAAATATGTTGTCTGTATGGATAAATTGGAAATGGGAAATGAAAACGGGGTTGAACTTGTTTATATAGCTGATTTTCTTCTTCAAGAAAATTGGTAAATAAAAACAATTAATTAGCAAAATGATAAAACTATTCAGGATAAAAATGATTCATTAAAATGTTTTTTGAATAGTATATACCATTTTGCTTTTTTAATCATAAGTTTTTAAAAGTATATCAGAAGTGGCGACAAATCTTATAAAAATGTTATAATCTCTACATAATCATAAAAAAAAGTATAGATGAGGAATATTATGGCAAATCAAAAGTATGAAATAGAAAAGCATTCAGTATGTTTATTAAGATTAAATAATTAAATAGTAAAATTAATAATTTATTTATTATTTTTAAATAAAAAAAGGCTGTGAAGCATAACTTATAGGTTATATTCACAGTCATTTTAATTTCTATGTAATAGGAGCAGGATTGAAAACACACAAGAAATTCTTAAGTCCATGCTTTTCTGCATTAGATTTTTTAATTCCACTACATACATCAAGAATTTCATTAAATAGTAATGTTCCAATATCCTTTATTGTTGCATCACCGGTTGCGATAGGACCAGCATTGACATCAATGATGTCATCCCACATTTCCTTCATTTCATTTCTAGTACAAACCTTAATTACAGGGGCTACGGCTAGTCCATAAGGAGTACCACGTCCTGTAATAAATACTTGAAGGGTAATACCAGAAGCTAATTGACAAGGACCACATACTATATCAGAAGCAGGAGTAGCTGCATAAATTAAGCCACTCTTTGTAGGCTTTTCACCAGGTGATAATACCTCAACAATTGGAGCAGTACCTGATTTTGCAATAGAACCCATAGCCTTTTCTACAATGTTTGAAAGTCCACCCTTTTTATTACCTGGAGTTGGGTTTGCAGAACGGTCAACATTTCCATTCTTTAAATAATTATCATACCATTTCATTTCACGTGCAAGTTTATCACAAGCTTCTTTAGAAACAGTACGCTCAGCGATGAAATGAACTCCATCACGAACTTCAGTTACTTCACTAAACATAACTGTAGCACCTGCTGCAACAAGCATATCAGAGGCATATCCTGCCGAAGGATTACCTGTAACACCACTAAATGCATCAGAACCACCACATTGCATTCCTATGCAAAGTTTAGAAAGAGGTAACTCTTTTCTTACTCTTTGGTTAAGCTTTTTAAGCTTTTCTTCCGCCATCTCACAAATTTTCTTCATCATATTATCGAAACCTTTAATATCTTGAAGAACAATTACATTTTCAGGCTTAATATCAGCCTCATCTAATAGTTTTTCAACAGTAAGCTTTTCACATCCTAAAGATACAACCATTACTTCACCACCAAAATTTGGATGATGAACTAAATTTTTTAATGATCTAATAGGAATTACAGCTTCAGGTGCGTTAATCGCAACACCACAGCCGTAGGCATGATTAATTGCGACTACATCATCAACATTAGGATACTTTGGAAGAATTTCTTTTTTGATTTTTTCAACTGCTACATCTAGTACACCAGATACGCATTGAACAGTAGTAGAAATACCTAAAATGTTTCTTGTACCAGCGTATTTCTCACCTGGTATTTCATATCCTAAGAAGGTTTTTCTTGGAGCCTCAGGCAAAACTACATCAACCTTTTTATCCCACTCCATGTCATCAAGAGATGGTGGTGTAGGAAGATCTAGCATAAACTCGTTTATCCAAGAGCCCTTAGGAATAAGGTCTTTTGCATAGCCAAGTACAACACCATATCTAATAATTTCAGCGCCTTTTTTTATGTCAGTCAAAGCTATTTTATGACCTTGAGGAATAGTAGTTTTAGTGACTATTCCATCCATTATTTCAGTGCCTTCTTTAATTTCCTTAATGGCAATCGCAACATTATCATTATCTTTTATTTTAATGTATAATGGCTTCATTAATTTCACTCCTTTTCTAAAATTTGTTTTATATATCTAAGGCTTGATTCCATTTTATCTTTAGGAACACCCTCAAATATCAAGTTAGCATCGGGAATGTTTTGTTTAACTTTTCCAACGATATATTCTAGATCCATTAATCCTTCACCAAGACCAACCTTAAGAAGAGGTTTCTCATCCATTGTAAAGTCCTTTAGGTGAATATTTTTGATTTTATTTCCAAATAGTTCAATACATTCATCAATTATATGATGTTGATATTCCTTACTATAATTTTGTTCATTTAAATAGTTATATACATCAACCGTTACAAATACATGTCCATTATCAATTGAATCTACTAGTCGCTTTAATTGCTTAGGACAGTACATGCAATGTCCATCTGCGCCTTCAATTGAAAGATTAGAATTTACTTCCTTAGCATATATGGCAAGCTCTTTAAAGGTATTTTTTACAATTTCAAAGGCTTCCTCTGTTCTATTTAAAGGATTATAAGTCCATTTATCATCATTATATGATCCGGTTTCACTACCAATGTATTTTGTATTGAAAAAGTGAGAGTAGTCAAGGTGCATTTTAAATTTACTAATATTGCGCTTAACAAGCTCCTTATTAGAATGAACTGGGTTGAAATAAGAACCAATTAAAGGAATTTCAAGACCTTCATCTAAAAATGTTTTGGCAATTTCTTTAGCACGAGCTTCACTTAACTCTCCAGGCCATGCTGTTTCACCTTCAATAGCCTTGTTAATCGCAAGCTGAAGTCCATCAAAGCCTAATGCCTTTATTTCCTTAGCTAATGTAGGTGCGTCCTTTTTACCTAAATCCTGTGCTCTTACAAAAATTTTCATATTATTCTCCTTTGATATTTTTAATTAATCTTATTATATGATCCATTTGAGCTTCTAAATTTTCTTTAGAATAAGCTTTAGACTCTTTAAAATCCATAGCTTGCTGATTAATACTCATAATAGTTGTGACACCCATATCGTATACCTTATCAGGAACATCACCAATTGCTCCACATAAGGCAATAACAGGAACATTTTGGCGTTTAGCACGTGTTGCAATACCTGATATAACCTTACCATCGACTGATTGGCTATCAATTTTTCCTTCACCAGTAAAAATAAAATCAGCATCTTTGATTTTAGAGTCAAAATCAAATAAATCTAATATAGTATTTATTCCGGAAGTAAGTTTTCCACCAAAGAATGCGATAATTCCTGCACCCATTCCGCCAGCAGCGCCACTTCCTTCAACAGAAGAAACATCTATATTTAATTTCTCCTTTATTATATTAGATAATAAAATTAAATTTTTATCAAGTTTTTTTACTAAATTTTTATTTGCACCCTTTTGTGGAGCAAATACATAGGCGGCACCATGCTCGCCATAAAGAGGATTTGTAATATCACACATTGCACATATTTCAACATTACCAATTGTTTTTTTTATGTCAGTTAAATCAATATTTGTAATTTCACCAAATTCTAAAGGAGAAGGAAAAAAATCTTCATTATCCTTATTATAAAATTTAGCACCCATTGCTATAGCAGCACCAACACCCATATCATTAGTACAGCTACCACCAAGTCCTAAAATGATTTTTTTAGCACCTTTTTTAATCGCATCTAAGATTACGCTACCAACTCCATAAGTAGTAGCATGAGATGGATCTAAATGATCAGGTATTGTAATACCAGCACAAGAAGCCATTTCAATGATAGCTGTATTTTCCTTCATACCATAATATACCTTTAGCTTTTCGCCAAAAGGACCAGTTGATTTACAATAGATTTTTTCGCCACCAATACCTCTTAATACAGCATCAACACTACCTTCACCACCATCTGCGATAGGAAGTTCTTCAACAATAGCGCTTGGATAATGCTTTAAAATATTATTTTTCATTATTGTTGAAGCTTCAAGAGCTGAAATAGTTCCTTTAAATGAATCAGGAGCTAAGACAAATTTCATAAAATCACCTCCGCTATACATTATATATTATACATATATAAAATTGGAAATCTATTGATTAAGTAGCGAAATTTATTATAAAAAGGAAAAAAGTTTAATTTCAAAGAAAAATATTGAAATGAATTAATACTAAAAATGAAATGTTTTTAAATATAAATATCTGATTTTGAAATGAAATGAAATAAATTTTAGAAATATATAAAACTTTTTTGATGTTTGTAAGCTTTGTCAATTGTCTTGAAATGAAAATGCTTATATAATATGGTTAGAACAACTAAGGAGGACATTTATATGAAGGTTGGATTTATTGGACTTGGAATCATGGGAAAACCTATGAGCAAGAATTTATTAAAAAAAGGACATGATCTTGTAGTATGTAGTCATGGTGAGGATGCAGTAAATGAGCTTGTAGCACTTGGTGCTAAGAAAGCAGCAAATGGTAGCGAGGTTGCTAAAGAATGTAGCGTTATTATTACAATGCTTCCAAATTCACCTCAAGTACGTGATGTATGTTTAGGTAAGGGTGGTATTATTGAAGCAGCTAAACCTGGTACAGTTGTAATTGATATGTCAAGTATTGATCCCGTTGAAACAAGAAGTATTGGTGCTGAGCTTGAAAAGAAGGGTATTGAATTAATGGATTGCCCCGTATCTGGTGGTGAACCTAAAGCTATTGATGGAACAATTTCTGTAATGGCTGGAGGAAGAAAGGAAACTTTCGATAAATATTATGATTTAATTATGTGTATGGCTGGTAGTGCTGTTTATGTTGGACCTCTTGGAAGTGGAAATATTACAAAGCTTGCTAACCAAATTATTGTTGCATGTAACATTGCAGCTGTAGGTGAAGCTTTAACATTTGCAACAAAATCAGGTGCTGATCCTGAGCTTGTTTATAAGGCAATTCGTGGAGGACTTGCTGGTTCAACTGTTCTTGACGCTAAGGCTCCAATGATGCTTGATAGAAACTTTAAGCCAGGCTTCAGAATTGAATTACATATTAAGGATTTAAATAATGCCTTAAATGCAGCTCACGCAGTTGCATCTCCAACTCCACTTACTGCTAATGTGATGGAAATGATGACTTATTTAAAGGCTGATGGATATTCAAAGGAAGACCATTCAAGCTTAGTTAAGTACTATGAAAAGCTTGCTGGTGTTGAGGTAAAGCGTCATGAGTAATTATTTTACACCTACAGGAATTATTCCCCCAATTATTACTCCTCTTACCGATGAAGGTGAAGTAAATTACCCTGTTTTAAGACAAATGGTTAATCATTTAATTGATAGCGGTGTTCATGGTCTTTTCCCTTTAGGAACAACAGGTGAATTTTACGCTTTTGATGATGAAACATATCGTAAAATAATTGAAACTGTCAAAGACGAAGCTAGAGGTAGAGTTAAAATCTACGCAGGATGTAATCACATAACTACAAGAGGCGCTATTAAGCTTGTAAAGATTTGTGAAGAAATCGGTGTTGATGCTGTTTCTGTTTTAACTCCTATGTTTGTATCACAAACACAAGATGAAGTATATAAATACTTTAAAACGATAGCCCAAAATACTACATTACCTATTATTATGTACAATAATAAGCCAAAGACTAATGTTGCCATAACACCAGAAACTTGTGCTAAGCTAGCTCTAATTCCTAATATTATTGCTATAAAGGATTCAACAGGCGATATGACTAATACAGCTGAATATATCCGCCTTACAAGAGATATTGAAGATTTCCATGTTCTTGTAGGAAGAGATACATTAATTTATGCTGGTTTAATGTATGGCGCTTCAGGTTCTATTTCTTCATGTGCAAATGTTGCACCAAAGGTAGCAGTAGCTATTTATGAAAACTATATTAAAGGCGATTATAAAAAAGCATTAGAGGCTCAATTCGAGCTTGCTCCATTAAGAATTGCTTGTGGTATGGGTACATTTCCTGCTGTAATTAAGGAAGGACTTGTTCAACAAGGAATTCCTGTTGGAAAATGCTTAGATCCAATTTCTGAGCTTACTGAGGCTGAAAAACAAAAATTACATGAAATTCTTCATAAGATGAATTTAGTGTAAAAATATAAAAAAAGAAAAACTAGACCAAAATCTAGTTTTTTTGTTCGTTATTTTCATATCTTTTAAGAATTAATAAAAATTTTAAATAAATAGCATCGTTAAATTCTCTAATATCAAGTCCAATTAAATTTTTAATTTTATCAATTCTATATACAAGCGTATTTCTATGAATATAAAGGTCTTTGGCTGCATCTGTTAAATGCAAATTTCGACTAAAAATGGTATTGATTGTCTCAAGCATATCAAGATTAAGATTGTTAAGCTTTTGATAATAAGAAGAACTATATATACGTTCCTTTTCAGCTTTGCTTAGATTGCTTACAACCTCTTCAAGTCTTAGATTAGAATAGTAGGTTGTAAAATCAAGATTATAGGTTCTTGAAATAAAAATTGCTTCCTTAGCCTCTTGATAGGATTTTGAAATTGAATTAATAGGATAACTGTTCCCAATACCAATATTTAAGATGATTTTGTCTTTCTTTTTTAAATAATAAATATCAGATATTATTTTATCATCAAGTGTATAATCAATAATACTTATATGAAGAGGAGAATGAGTAATTAAAAAATAGTTTTTAGAGTCAATAATATAGGATTTAAGCTTATCGATAAATAATGAAGCTTTATCATGAAATTCAATATCTATTACCCTTGCAACATCATTTTTGAGATTATATAGTTTGAAAAAATCTTCTAGTTTATAAGAATCTATTTTAGAATTGAGAAGTTCAAAAAGAAATGCATTTATATTATTATTTAGGTCATCAGATTTAATATAATCACTTAAAAATTGACAAAATAAGGAAATTTCTGGTTTATTAAAATCTTTATTAAGGGATAAATAATAATTTTTCCAAATAGGTATAATTACATCATTATTACAATAGAAGGTGGTATTAATGATTTCACTAACAGGGTATTTATAAGAAATATTTATGTAATTTGAAGAATAAATTACAGTGTATGACTCATCAAGCATATTAAGGTCAGTATTAAAATATTTTTTGTAATTAGAAAGAATTTCATTATAGTTCATTATTATCACCTAAAAAATTATAGCATATAATAATTTTTTTTAAAATGATAATCTATTTTTAAATAATTTCTTTAAGCTTTAATCTTAAAAAAGTTCCTTGAAAAACATTATTTCAAGTGATATAAATATAGTATAAAATAATTTAAGGAGTTGTAATTATGGCTAAGATTTTAGTAGTTGTTCCTAAAGAGTATTTACGTGATATAGCATTAGATGCAATCAAAACATTAGAGGTTAATGCGGATGTTATCTTATCTGATGTTATGAGTATGGATGAAGTTATTCAAAAAATAACTAAAAGTAAAGCTAAAATTGTCGTAGCAAGAGGATATCAAGCAACTTATTTAGAAGAAAATACACCATTTACAATTGTTCCAATTTGTCTTACTTCAAATGAAATAGCTTTACTAATTAAAAAGGCTTGTGAAATAGCCCAAAAGAAAAGGCCAAATATAACTCTTTTTGGATATAAAAATACCTTCGGTGATATTTCTCATCTAGATGAGGTTTTTGATGCTAATATTAAACTTGAGATGCTAAATGATGATGAAAGCATTAAGCTTGAAGAAGCTAAAAGAGATATGGTTGATGTTGTTATAGGTGGAAATAAAGTTGTTCGTCTTGCTAAAGAGAAAAATATGGAAGCTATTTTCTGCGATTCATCAATTGATTCAATAATAAATGCATTAAAAACAGCTAAGAATATGTCATTTACCATTGATAATGAATTAAAGAATTATCCGCAATTTAACACTTTACTTGACGTATCATTTAATCAAATATATCAATTAAATCGTATGCATCAAATAGAGCTTGCCAATAAAAGTGCTCAAAACTACATTGGATATGATATTATAGGTAAAAATATAGAAGATGTATTTGATAGTATAGATATAAAAGTTATAGATGAAATGTTTTTAAGAAAATTAGAAATTTATCAAGGTGTCTTAGAATATCAAAAAGATATTTTAAATTACACTCTTGTACCAGTAATATTAGAAAATGTAGTTAAGGAATTAATTTTATCAGTATCAATTGTATCTCATACGTTTAATGTAAATAAAGAAGATTATACTAATGGTTATGTTGCATTGGCGTCTTTTCAATCAATTCAAACTAAATCAGAAGATTATAAAAATATGATTAGACTTGCTAAATTATTATCTGTTGAATCAGATCCTTTATTTATAAGTAGTGGTTGTGGGCTTGATAAGGAAAATATAAGTGAAGCAATTCACAATTTTAGTCAAAGAAAAAATGGTCCATTTATTAGAATAAACTGCTTTTACAAAGAAGAAGAAATGGAAGATTTAATCTTTAATAAAGCTATTTTTGCAGCAAATGGAGGGACATTAGCTTTGATTGGATTTAATCATTTACCTATAAGAATCCAAAATAGATTATTTTATTCTTATGTAGCAAAAGGAGATTCATTTGATTTAAATGAAGAAAAAAAGTCTGATGTAAGATTCATCCTTATAAGTGATGATTCACTTAATAATCTACATAAAAATAAGCTAATAATTGATGAACTTTTCTATTATTTAAAACCATTTGAATTACAAATTCCGCCTCTAAATTCAAGGTATGATGATCTAATAAGCTTAATAAGGGATACTTTTGATAATTTTATTTTGAAATATAAAAAAAATATAAAGGTTGATAATGAGGTTATAGAATATCTTGCACATCTTAATTGGGACGGAAATGATATTGAAATTATTCAAAATATTAAATATATTGTCATTGAAGCTTCTTCAAAAATACTTTCAATTGAATTTGTTAAAAGATGTATGGCAAAAAAGAATTTTGAGCCTATAAAAAATCAAAATATATATGA